>FUFK010038369.1_pt1 | contig 130306 bp, 125 predicted proteins | sample 1021851 | NCBI WGS metagenome assembly FUFK01 (sample SAMEA51879418, study PRJEB19060) | metagenome
GCGCCAATCGGCGTAAACATCAATCGGGCTCAAGTCACAGCTGGATGAGAGTTCCGTGGCAGGTCACCACCCCCCGCATTTAGACAGATACTCACATATAGGGAGATTTAACCGGGCTATGCGTCCAGCGCCTCAGTCTCGAATGCCGTTTTGAAGTCAGTATTGGTCTGCCCGGTCTCATTGAAGAAAGACAATCCAAGAACGGTATAGTCCCGGCCTTGAAATACCGTCTCAAGTCGTGCTTGGGCTTTCACTTGCGCAAGGAAGTCCTGCTTCCACTTATCATCTTTATACCACTTCTCGCCCTTGGGTTCGATGAATAGCTGCAAGATCGTGCTGACCTCTTGGCCCTTCTTCCTGAGAAACAGAACGAAGTCGGGTTCAAAGGCGCGTCCGGTGTCGAAGTCATATAGCTTCACCGCCTTCTCGTTCCTCAGCAAATAGAAGTCGTCATACACGCCGCGCAACCGGGCTTCCTGATCGTGCATGTACTTGATGAAGTGCTTTTCTTGATCCGTGCCGTAACTGTCATCATAGGCGTGCCAGTCCTTGCCGCTTAGATCGATCTGGTCCAGCCCCGGCACGTTGCTTTCACCCTTCACCCAACTCAGACCCGTCTCGCCTTCGACCCGCAGATTCAGCACCTTGTCGGTGAAGCGGTCCTTGATGGGATAGGGCTTGAAGTCCTTGGTGCCGACATACTCGACACTTTCGCGCTTCACGCCGCTTTCGATCTGGTGCAGGACATATTGCGTGATGTCCAGCTTTTGCCGTGCCGTTAGGTTGTCTAAGTCATCGGGCAAGCCGCGCACGCTCACTATCACGCTGCCCAGATAGGTGTGCGAAGTCACAAACTGCGGTGCACTGGCGAGTTGCGGAAAATACTCCCGCACGTTGGCGAAGTGGAAGAAGTCGTTGGCGTCCAGCGCAAAGCCCAGAATGGCCCTGCCAAAGTCGGCCAGTTTGAAGTCGCGGGTAACAGGTTCCTTGCTCCACGGCATCAAGGTCAACTGACCACCGCCAAAGGCAGAGGCCTCTGTCACTCGTCCCGTCATCAAGTTGGGATAAATGAAACTGCCTTCGATCTTGTAGGCGTCCAGTCCGTCCACACCATCACGCGGGTTCTTCACTCGGTCATTAGTCCAGACGTACTCCCTCACATATAGGGAGGACTGCTTGAAGCTGTCTTTGAGCCGCAACCTCACCGTCCGAGCGGTTTCATCCAGCATCCCGGTTTCCCGCAAGGCATTGCGGATGTCTTGGATGTACTTCGGATTGTGAGAACAGTGGTAGTGCAGCCCTTCCAGCACCCGCAACGGGTGGTCTACGGCGCTGTCATACTTGCGCTTTTCCCGGGCCGCGTCCGGTTGGTCCGGGGCGACAAACGGAAAGTACCGCGCCCCTCGCCCGATCAACTGCGCCTCGGCCATCGTGGTCTTGCCCACCTTGTTGGCCTTGCCGTCGCGGGTGTCATAAAGGCGCACAATGTCGAACAGGTTCAGCACGTCCCAGCCTTCGTTCAGCTTATCGACAGCAAAGATCACCCGTATCTCGTTGTCGCGATCCTCCAAGGCGTTGAGTTCTATCTGTCTGTTTTCCAAATCCTTGGGGTTGTTGACGTTCACCACCTTCTCGGCTGCAAAATCTCCCTGTAGCTCACGGGCGAAATCCGCGCCACTCATGGCCCGTTCGTCCATGATGAACGCAAAGGCCCGCGAAAGGGTCTCATCGCCCTTAGAGACCGCTCTGAGCGCGTCCAGCGCCTCACCAGTTAAGCCCGCCACCATCGCCGTGAACGCAGCCTCATTATCGCCACTGTCCTTGATCGTCTTGGACTTCATCAGGATCACCGGCTTGCAATGCAGTCCATGCGCCTCAGCCACCTTGCGCCGGTACTGGCTCAGGACCATCGCCTGCATCATTCGGGCGTCGGGCGGTAAATCGGCCTGCCGCAACTCGATGTCCTTGGAATAACCGTCTTCCCGGAACTGCCGTAGCGAATAGTCGTACAGTATCTTGTCGTGATACTTTGCCCGTATCGCCTCGTGGCTCAGGTCCACGGTTGCGGTAAACTCCAATAGCATGTTCTCGGGGTGCTGGCTGAAAATCTGGCCTACCGTGCCTTCCCAACTGGCTTTGTCTTCCTTCTCGCCAACTGTCAGCGTCTTCTTGGTCTCGGCGTTCAGGTGGTGCGCTTCGTCCGAGATCATCACCACCCTGTAGTCGCGGAAATCCTCTATCGTGACGGCATTCTCTTTTGGGGCCTGCATCCGAGTGTGCAGCCCTTGAATGGTGGTGAAGTGGATGTTGATTGCATCGCCCGACACCGCGTCAAAGGTATCGACTGCGCGAATGTCCACCAGCCTGTCATCAATGCGGACCGTCGGCGCGAACAGATGTTTGGCCGATGCTGGGTTGAGGAAGTTATCCTTAGTCTTCTCGATGGTCTGGGCAGAGTTCACGAAGAACAGGAAGTTGCGATAACCGCGCCGGTAAAGGTCAAGGATCAGCGCGGCCATCAACACCGTCTTGCCGCTGCCCGTGGCCATGTGGAACAGAAGGTGCGGGGCCTTCGGGCGTGCTTCGTACTTGTCGATATAGAAAAGCCAGCGCTCCAGCGCGGTGCGCTGATAGGGGCGCAACGCGATCTGCGGCGCAAGGTTGCCCGTGATGTCAACGGGGATGTCTGCCTTGAGCATCCCAAACTTAACAACCGCATCAATCTGTTCGTTAAGCGTCTGGCTCATTGGTCCAGCCCATAGAAAGAAAGGGTCGCGCACTTGTCGTCTTCCGCAATGTCAAAGTCCGCATCGCCAAGGGAACCGAGATTGACATAGAGGTGGTTGGCATCAAGGCAGTCCATCAACACTCGCTTAGCGCCTTTCAGCGGGAGGGCGGCGAAGTCGTCGGTGTCGAAGGCGCTCAGGTCCACGTCATAGCTCAGATAGCCGGTGGCCAGAATGTCGGCATGGATGGTTTGCAGCGCTGCCATGTCCGAGGCCGCTTCGATCCGGTCAGCAAAGGCGGAGTTGGATGCTGCGAGTTCTGCATATACAAACGATCCGCCGCCTCGCCACTCGACAGCTTTGGATATGCCGCCTTGTTCCCCGTCGATGACTTTCTTTAGGCGTGAACCGGGCAAATCAAGGATGTAGTCCATTTGCTCAACGGCTATCCACTTTCTTCCCATTTTATGTGCTGCCGCCGCGGTTGTGCCCGAGCCGGAATAGAAATCAAGAACGCAATCACCGGGCTTGGTTGCTATGTGAAGTATTCTCTGGATCAGCCTTTCTGGCTTAGGAGTTTGAAAAACGCCTCCCAAGTCTAAAGCATCAAGTTCTCGCGCAGCTTCTTGATTGTGACCAACCTCACCGTACTCCCAAACGGTCTGTGGCATAGTCCCCTGCATAATTTCGGAAATAAATTTCTTGATTGCGGGACGGCCGTTGCCATCTGATCCGAAAACTATGCGGTTGTCCGCAATCAATTCTTTATAACGTTCTGGCCCAAAGGCCCAGCAGCGGTTCTTGGGAGGCAAGTGTTTTGTACCGTTAGGTGCAACAATCTCGAAGATGTTTTCACTTACACCTGTCTTTGCATATTGCTTACCTCGCTGCCCTGAGAGCAAGCTAATGCTGGCATTTTCTGGCTTCCAATCTCCGCGGGGATCGTTGTCCGTATTGGTGTACTTCGCCTTTTGAGCATCGGAACGTTCGACTAATCCAAATTCAATGTTTTCATAGCTTTTGGAGAAAGCCAAAATATGATCATGCGACGACGATATGTTTGTCGCATTGCTGCGCGGACCGTACGCTTTCTGCCAGACGATGTTGGCTATAAAATTGTCTCTGCCGAACACCTCGTCCATCAGCACCTTACAATAGTGCGCTTCTCCATCATCCAAGTTGACGAAGATCACCCCATCTCGGCTTAGCAACTTTTTCGCCACCTCAAGCCGGTTCCGCATGAAGGTCAGCCAAGCCGAATGGTTGAAGCGGTCATTGTAGCGAAACCCGTCATTGCCGGTGTTATAAGGTGGGTCGATATAGATCAGCTTCACCTTGCCCGCATAGCGCGCTTTAAGCGAATGCAGCGCCAGCAGGTTGTTGCCCTTGATCAGCAGGTTGTCATCCTCTGACACCTCGCCGACGGGCTTGGCCTTGCCCGCCGCCACGGCCTCGCCGTCCCAGCGCTCCCAGCCAGTCAGCACCTTGGGTTCAAACAGCCGCGTGATGTCGTCCGGGGCCAGCGTCGTGTTCCAGAACACCTCGTTGCGGCCCCGATCTTCTTTCGTCATGCCGCCTTCTAGCACGCAATCCTTGTAAGGCCACGTGAGCACCACGTCGCGTGATTGGCTTAGATAATCGCCGCGCCCATCGGTCAAACCGATCCGGTTCTTGAAGGCCGTGTAGCTGTCGGGCAGGAAGGCTTTGTTGGACACAAAGCCCTGAAACTTCACCTTGTCGAAAACCAGCGCCCCGCCACTGGCGTAAAGAAATGATCCTTGATCGTGTCGGACTGCATCAGCAGTTCCAGCAGCCGCGCATCCATGTTCAGCGCCGCCTCGATCACCACATTCTTGAGGATCGCCCCATCCGAGATAAACGCCTGTTCGGCTTGGAGAAGCGCGGTCAGGTCATCGAGAAGATTCTGCATGGATGGTCGCCCCTGTGTCGGTCTTTTCGCCCTTTGTGCCTGAAGGGACAGGGGAAATCCAGCGGTCCCCTATTTGCCCCAGTAATGGGAACATTGATCTTATAAGGGATCGTCAGCGCAGGGCATAGGACCGGCTGACTTTGACATGTGGAGCCTGCCCCAGCCGCGCCCTATAAGTGTCCTTCATCACCTCCACCAGTTCCCGTTCAAGATGGGCCTGCACGATGAAAGCATCATGGATGGGCAGGATCGCATGGCCCTGTCTGACAAAGTGCAGCATGACTGCCTCTGCTAGATCGCTTTCCAGTCGCTGCAGCTTCATGTGGCAAGCAAAGCGGGAACCATCGGGAAGGCATCTAGCACCTTCGCGCGAAAGTCCTCAGCCGTCATGCCCCACCTAGCACGGTCGAAGTTGCGAGGCTCCTCTGTTGCGCCTGTCTTAGTGTTGAGTAAGGCGGCAAGCGTGGCCTTGGCGTGGTCGCGCAGGTCATCCGGCGCATTCATTCCTACTAAAAGAGAATAGGGGTCCTCCGGTATGGGCTGGCCCGCCTCCGCCAACAGCACCGCCGGGTTGAAGCCGCTGAAGTCTGCTTCGATAGTGTGTTGCTGGTCTATCGTGATCCCGGGGCGTACACGGCTTTTAACGTTCAGCCACCAGCCGCCATAAAAGCGGCCACCGTGACTGAAGTTGCCCCGGTTGAACACACGGTGCAGGCGTACCTTGAGACCCTGATATTCGGGCTTTCGGTCGTGGATCGTTAAGGGACGCGTCGTTTCGATGTCGGTCGCGTCTAACTTCGCATTGATCTCGTCCAACCTCTCCCGCATGGCAACAGTCTCGGGCGTGTCGCCATATCCGCACAAACGGTCATTCAGATCTTTCAAGCGAATGGACTCTCGGCCCCGGTCCACTGTGAAGTCAGCAAAAGTCCAATCATCGACTTGCAGTTCCCGTGCGCCTTCCTTGGTCAAGGCAAACCTACTTGTCTGACTATAGCCCGGAAGGTTGAAGCCACTTTGCATTATGTCGATATGACCGCACTTGATAAGCCAGTCTTGCACGGTTCTGAACCGATCTGCGGTCATAAACTTAGGCCGATATCGCCGCTCCCGATCCAATGCCCCCTTACTGCGATACATGCCTATTGTCGTTGGCCATCTGTTGCACTCGGCCCGCATCAGGTTCACAAGGATTGCACTGCCACAGTCCCAAAACTTTTGTTGCGTGGAAGTGCTTGGTTTGCGCTTGGGAAAGGTAGCAGTCCACGCCGCGCATACGTCATCCATCAGCAAGTCGAGGAGGTTTTGCGCCTCGGGATTTGATACAACCAGATATGGCTCAAACGCGCATGAGTGGTCCCCTAGCTGATTTAGCAACTTCGCGGCCATTGCCTGCGCCTTCAAAGCAAGAGCGGACTTGAGTTCATCGGTTATCATAAAATCTCAAAGCATTTTTTTGTGACCCCATCCATACATCACCACGGGCCAACTTCCCCCATACCCCACCCGCGACGGCAGGGATACGCCCCGTCTTGCGACCCGCTCCCATCATAGGACAAAAGAAGCGCTAGGCGGGATCGGCATCCGCACCAACTATAGAGGGAAAGAAGCGCCAAAACGTGACCCGCCCTCACTATAGGACAATTGGAAAGACAAACGGCATTTGGGCCACCGATGGGCGGAAAGCAAAGTCCCTGACAGAACATCCAGAAGTTGACAAAAACACAACCTATACAGCATAAGTGTGACACAAAGTGCGACACACAACTCAACCTCGCACTCGATTGTTCAAGCCTTCCAATGGCTTAGAAAAATGGTAGCGGATCCGGTACTCGCCTCCATTTTATCTTTATGCATATCCGGTCGTTTTGCCCCCGTTGGGGGACGCTGAGTTAGCCGAAAGCGGCCCTTAACGTCTGCAGGCGCCCCCCCCCAGAAAAAAATGGCGGCTTTCCCCTAATAGATAATGCCAGCCGCGGCACAGTCCCTCGCAGATACGAGAGAGAGGTCCGGCAGTTCGCCCGTCCCGTTACCTGAAGCAAGGCGGTCTACTGTAATTCCGCGGGAGTTGGCGAAAGGCTTTGGCTGTTCTGCACCAGCTTCCTTAATGCCCTCGTCATCATCTCTTGAAAGCCCGGCGATTTCTGCTGCCTCAACCTCTGCCTGCAGGCCAGCACAATGCTCTACGATCGCAATCATGACAACGCGGTCATCGGTATTGTATTCCACTTCGCCAAGATAGAGCGGTTCCGACATCGCCGCGCCCGAGAAGCACAGCGCAAGGCTCAATCTCGCGACAAGGGACGGCTCGGCAGTTCTCATCGGATCACCTTCAATATTCCTTAGCTAGATATTCGCGCATCTCGGCCACGGCCTCCGCCGAGACCGCGCCGCTCTGGCGGTCCCCGGTATTGCGCAGGTAGGTCAGCAAGTCGGCGATCTGCGCGTCGGTGAGTTTCCACGCAAAGGGTGGCATGGCCAGCATGCTGGGGATCGTTTCGGTCGGCTGGGCGCGGGCGCCGCCGAGGATGACACGGATCGCGGTCGAAGGATCCTTGGCGTGTAGTTTGTTCGACGTGCTGAGCGGCGCAAAGAAATAGGGCACGCCCGAGGCATCGGCCACGTGGCAGGCGGCGCAATTGTCGAAGTAAAGCCCTTCCCCGGCCTCCATTCGCGCCGTCTCGGGGGCCTCTTCCGACGCGCGCGCCGTGTCGTCGAGGGTTTTGAGATAGGTGGCGACGGACCGCAGGTCTTTCTCTTCCAGAAACTGGGTCGAGATCGAAACAACCTCCCCCATGCGCTGCATCGGGGCGGTGTGTTTGGCGCGTCCGTATTTCAGGAACTCGAAGATGTCGTCCTCGCTCCAATGCGCAATGCCGCCGTTCTCACCGCCGCGGATGTTCGGGGCGAACCAATTCTCCAGCGTACCGCCGCGCAGGTATTCATCGTCCTTGCTTGCACCGAGGATGTTCTTGCCGGTGTGACAGCCGCCACAGTGCAGCGGCCCATCGACGAGGAAACGGCCACGGTTCCATGCCTCGGAACGGTCCGGGTCGGTCACAAATTCCTCGTCCTCGAAGAACAACAGCTTCCAGCCGCTCACCGACATGCGGATGTTAAGCGGAAACGGCAGATCGTTTTCCTCTTCCTCCACATGCACCGGTTCGAGCGATTGCAGATAGGCAAAGATCGCATCGGTCTGCTGCCGGGTCATCAGGGTGAAATAGGGATAGGGCATCGCGGGGTAGAGGTGCCGCCCCTCGTCGTCGATCCCCTCGTTCAACGCATTGTAGAAATCCTCGCGCGACCAGCGGCCCAGCCCGGTCTCGTCATCCGGGGTGAGGTTGGCGGAATAGATCGTGCCGAAAGGTGTTTTTAGCGCCCTGCCCCCGGCAAAGGGAATGCCGTCGTTGTCGATATCCGTGTGGCAGGCTTTGCAGTCGCCCGCCTGCGTCAGGTAGCGGCCCCGCTCCACTTCGGAGGAGGCAAGCTCCTGCGCCTCAGCCGGGACAAGGCTCGCGCCGCAGAGGGCGGTGATCAGGGCCAGCCGCTTCATGCCTGCACCAGCGGGCCGGGATCGGCCATATATTGATCGATNATCNCCGCGACCGACCAATAGGCCAGCGCCGCCACGGTGCCGGTCGGGTTGTAGCCCGCGTTTTGGGGAAACAGCCCNGCCCCGGCGACGAAGAGGTTGTGCAGGTCCCAACTCTGNCAATAGCGGTTGCAGACGCTCGTNTGCGGGTCGGTCCCCATGATCGTGCCGCCNGTGTTATGCGTGGTNTGATAGGGCATCGAGTCGTAGGATCCCTTGCGCTCGGCCACNTTGACCTCGCGCCCGCCCATGCCNCGGGCAATCTCTTCGGCCACCGGGGTGANATGGGCNGTCAGNCGGCGGTCGTTCAGCGTGAAATCATAGGTCATGCGCAANAGCGGCCTGCCATGTCGGTCNGTATAGGTGGGATCAAGATCNAGGTANTTGCTGCGATGCGCCATCGAGGCGCCGTGCACGCCCACGGTGGTGGTCTTGAGGAAATTGGCCCGGACCGATTGTTTCCATTCGCTGCCCCAGCCGGGCACGCCCTCAGGCACCGGATGGCTTTCGATGGGCCGCGCATTGGTGGTGTAGCAGGCGATATAGCCGCCCCCGATAAAGCCCAGCCCGGAGTGGTCGAAATTGTCGCCGTTGTATTCATCCACCGCCATGCCGAGCGCGCCCGCGCCGACAAAGCCGTTGGTATACTCCTCATCGTAAAAGACCGTCGCGCCGGACATCACCTGATAGCAGTAGTTCTTGCCCAAGACGCCCTCGCCGGTCTGCGGATCATAGGGCGTGCCGATGTCGGACAGCAGCATCAACCGGGCGTTTTCCAGTGGGTAGGCACAGAGCACCACGACCTCGGCGGGCTGGAAGAATTCCTCGCCACTGGTATCGACGTAGGTAACGCCTGTGGTGCGTGTGCCATCGGGCGATTTCTCGACCGAGAGCACTTCGGAATCCGTGCGTAGGGTGAAATTCTCCCGTTTCATCAGAACCGGAATGATCGTGGTCTGCGGCGAGGATTTGGAATAGTTGCCGCAGCCGTGTTTCTCGCAAAAGCCGCAATAGGTGCAGGGGGCCAGTTGCAGCCCCAGCGGATTGACATAGGCACGCGACATATTGGCCGAGGGCACCGGGAAAGGGTTCAACCCAAGCTCCCGCGCCGAAGCCTCGAACCGGTCCTGCGAGAAGGTCATCTGCATCGGCGGATTCGGGTAGTCATCGCTGCGCGGCCCCTCGAAAGGGTTGCCGCCCTCACGGATGTCGCCCCGCAGGTTGCCAGCCGTGCCGCAGATGCCGCAGATCTTCTCGAAATAGTCGAAATGCGGTTCCAACTCCTCATAGGTGACACCGTAGTCCTGCACCGTCATCCCCTCGGNCAGCGGGCCATAGCGTTCCTCGTTATGGCTTTTCGCNACNAAATCCGANGGCAGGAAACGGTANGTCTGGCCGTTCCAATGCACGCCCGAGCCGCCCACNCCATTGCCCGGNAGNAAGGACCCCCAGTGCCGCATNGGCAGCGCCGTCTGNGCGCCGTTGTTGCGGAANGTNACGGTGGATTGCGAGGCTTCCTGAAANATGCCGTGGCGCCAGTAATAGCGCAGTTCGTCCTGCGCGAANGTGGTGGCGAAATCCNTGGGCGTGTCGCGCCANGGNCCGCGTTCCAGTGCCAGCACCTCCATNCCGGCGGCGGTCAGCTTCTCGGCGTAGATCGCCCCGGTCCAGCCGAAACCGACCAGAACCACGTCGACCTTNGGAAGCTGNTTCGTCATCGTGTCACCTCGTGTCTTATTCAGAGCTGTTCCANCCGGGACGGCCCATTAGGCTGACCGGCGGNAGATNAATGCGCGCGCCGNTNTGGNCNACGAAATCGCGGTANTCATAGCGGGTGCCNGGNAAGCCGACGTAGTGCCANGCCACCATGTCGCGGTTGCCGCCGTAGATCGGATCNGCGAAATAGCCTTCGATGGTGTTTTTCAGGATCAGGTCAAAGAACGCCTTGGCCGAGACCGGGTCGAAGGTGATTTCCTCGTCGTCCATACCTTTGAGGATCTCGTCCTGTTGCGCCGCGCTCAGCGCGGCAAAACCGGCGTCCTGCTGTGCGCGGCAATAGGCGTCAAGTTCGGCAAGCGCGTGGCGGTAGAGCTCTGCCGGGGGGTGCTCGCTTTGATAGCCTTGGGTCGCCGTGCCTTCGAGGAAGGGGCCCTTCATGTACCAATGCTGCCCACGGCCATAGAACCCCGCCATCTGCCGGTCGAGGAAGGTGATCACATCAGCCTCAACCGCCCCCGGCCCGTCCCCATCCGAGGGGATCAGCCGCGCGCAGATCGCGGCGACGGCCTCGCGTTCATCGGGGGTAAAGAACCGATCCTCTTGGGTGCCGTAATACGGCGGCTGGCCCTTCAGGGGCTCCCAAGGCATCCCCTCGCCCCGGCCATAGATCGCGCCGAAGACAGCCGAAGGGGCGGCGATGGCGGTGCCGCCGAACAGCAAGGATTTCAGAATTTTGCGGCGCGTCGGAAAAGACAAGTGACCCCTCCAAGTGATGCGTGTAGCCTCGGGGCGTAATGCGCCCTGTGGTAGAAGCTGGATCGCTTTTACCGGGGGTCAAGGAAAATTGATCGGGCTGAGGGGAAACCCAACCGCGCCTCAATTCGTTTGGAACGATGTGCCCGCGCGCAGCGTTCCTCTTAAGGAACGACCGAAGGGAAAATAGACCTTGCTCAGCGATGCTTGGATCCGAACCTATTGTGGACCGGCACCGGGGCCGGAGGATTTTTGGTTTCGCTGGAACTTCGATCCGCTCCTTCTGGCCGCTCTGTCTTTGCTCTTCTTCGTTGTCCTGCGCGCGCGCAGCCGCCACGGGTTGGCTGCCGTGGGCGTTCTGGTGCTGGCCTTCGTCTCGCCCCTCTGTGCGCTTTCCTCGGCACTGTTTTCGGCGCGGGTGGTGCATCACGTGCTGCTCTTCGCCGTCGCCGCGCCGCTGTTGGCCCGCGCATGGCCCTCGCGGCNGGCGGGTGGTGNGATGGCGGCCTTNGCGGTCTCGACCGGGGTGCTTTGGGGTTGGCATCTGCCGGCGGCCTATGACCTCGCGCTCTCGCACGTGGGGGTGTACTGGCTAATGCAGATTAGCCTGCTCGGTTCCGCCCTGTGGTTCTGGCGCACAGTGTTTGCCCCCGGCCGCACACCTGTCGAGGCACTGACGCTGCTCATCGCCGGTTTTGCGCAGATGGGTCTTTTGGGGGCAATCCTGACCTTCGCGCCCGAAGCGCTTTATGCCGCCCATGCCGTTGCCCCCATGGANTGGGGCTTCTCGCCGCTGGCCGACCANCAGCTTGGCGGNATCCTGATGTGGGTGCCNGCGGGNCTGCCCTATGCGGTCGTCGCNGGGGCCGTGGCACGGCGCGNATGGGCGANCCTGCGGGCGGGCNCCNCGTGAGCGGCTGGTTCCCGGTTCTCATCACNCTCTTCAANGGCGTGCATATCGCCGCGCTNATCCTNTGGTGCGCCGGNCTGCTTGCCCTGCCCCTGATGCTGTCGCGCCANGATCCCGCTGGCACGGCGGNNGANTACAGTCGCATCCGCCGCGCCACTCATACGACCTATGCCATCCTCGTCACCCCCGCCGCCGTCGTGGCGGTGGTGGCAGGCACATGGCTGATCTTCTTTCGCGAGGTTTTCGTCCCTTGGCTTTATGCCAAGCTGCTGTTTGTCGCGGCGCTTGCCGCCGCCCATGCTTGGATTGGGCATCTGGTGGTGCAGGTGGCCGAGAAGCCAGAGAAACACCGCCTGCCCCGATCCTATCTGCCGATCACTGCCGTCGGCATCCCCGTCATCGCGATCCTCATGCTGGTTTTAGGCAAGCCCGACCTCTGGGACTTCCCCCTGCCCGGCTGGCTGCTTGAACCGCGGGGCGGTCAATTGCCCTTCGACGTGCCCAAACGATAATCAAAGACCAATTTGCCCCCATGCCAACCCGTGAACCCCACCATCACCGCGCCCAGCCCCGACAGGAGGATGCCGTAAGGCAGCACCGCCGCCNCATANCCATAGAGCCGGTGGCCCCANTTCGCGCCCAAGACCGCCAGCAAGGTCACGGCGATGATCGCATGGGTCCAAGCGGCAGCGCGGGANCGGATGCCGCTCACGAGCAANAGNTCNGCNGNGCCGGAAAACCCCGCCAGCACGCCAAAGAAGAACGCCGTCCCCGCCGCCCAGAGNGCNGCCCGCGCCCAAAAGGCATCGCCGGTCCACCAATAGAGCAGATCGGCCCCCAGCANGCAGAAGGACAGCGCGATGGGAAAGGCCACGCTCATGGCNTGGATCGGGTGGCCCTCAAGCGCGATNCGGGTCTCGGTCTCTTCNTAGCCGGGCTGAGAGGCGATCGGGTCGATCAACCGGTCCTCGCCCGTCTCATTGCTTTGCTCGCTCATCGGGGCAGGCTCCTTCGGGGGGTGATTGCAGGGACAACGTGCGGTGTGCTGATTGGTTGCAGCGGCGATCTGTCGGTGGTCGATCCGGCGGGCCCGGCGGCGCGCGCCATCGCGACGCTCTGGTGGGTGATGTTCATCGGCGCGGGTCTGATCCTCGCGCTGGTGGCGGCGCTGGTGATCGGCGCCTTCAGGACACCCCGGCAGGCGGAGAATGCCACGCGGGATGAAAAGGTCTGGATCATCGGTCTGGGCCTGTGTTTTTCCATCGCGGTCCTTGCGGCCTTGCTGGCCTATGGTCTGGTCACCGGCGAGCGGCTGATGCCCCGCGCCGCGGCGGATGTGGTGCGGGTCGAGGCCGAGGCCCGGCAATGGGCTTGGCGCTTTTCCTATGACGACCGCCCCGGCCATGTCACCGAGAACCTGCTGCACATCCCCGCCGGGCGGCCCGTCGATGTGGCGATCACCAGCCGGGATGTGGTGCACAGCTTTTGGGTGCCGCGTCTGGCTGGAAAGCTGGACGCCATTCCCGGNCATGTCAACGTGCTGCGGATNGAGGCCGATGCCCCCGGCACCTACNNGGGCCTGACCGCCGAGTACAACGGCGAGGGCTACAGCCGNCATACCTTCTCGGTNGAGGCCCATNACNCGGCGNGCTGGGCCGCCTTTACCGCGAAGGAGACGCCATGAACGCGCTGCGCCGTCACCGCAAGCTGGATGCGATCTGGGCCTCCGAGCCGGGCTGGAAGGGCTGGACCAGCAGCGTAAACCATTCCGACCTCGGGCGGATGTTCCTCTTTACCGCCTTTTTCTTCTTCCTCGTCGGTGGTGTGTTGGCGATGCTCATCCGCGCGCAACTGGCGACGCCTGACTCTGCCTTTGTGGACGCCGGTGCCTTTGCGCAGTTCTTTACCATGCATGGCACGATCATGATGTTCCTCTTTGCCATTCCCACCTTCGAGGGGCTGGCGATCTATCTGCTGCCCAAGATTCTGGGCACCCGCGACCTCGCCTTCCCGCGGCTCACCGCTTACGGCTACTGGTGCTATGCCTTCGGCGGCGCGATGCTGCTGGTGGCGCTATTCTTCGGCATCGCGCCGGATGGTGGCTGGTTCATGTATCCGCCGCTGACCGGGCCGCTGCATTCGCCCGGCATCAACACCGATTTCTGGCTGATCGGCATTACCTTCGTCGAGATTTCCGCGATCTGCGCCGCCGTGGAGTTCACCGTCTCGATCCTGAAGTACCGTGCACCNGGCATGTCGCTCGACAAGATGCCGATCTTTGCCTGGTACGCGCTGGTCACNTCGCTGATGATCCTNACCGGNTTNCCGCCGCTGATCCTCGGCTCGGTCCTGCTTGAGGTTGANCGCGCCTTCGGCCTGCCGTTCTTNCANGCCGATCTGGGCGGCGANAGCCTGCTNTGGCANCACCTGTTCTGGCTGTTCGGCCACCCNGAGGTCTATATCATCTTCCTGCCCGCCGCCGGGGTGATCTCGNCCGTNATCCCGGTGATGGCGCGCACGACGCTGCTGGGCTACGGCTGGATCGTCGCGAGCGCTTTGGCGCTGGCCTTTCTCAGTTTCGGGCTCTGGGTGCACCATATGTTCACCACCGGCATTCCGCATATGGGGCTGGCGTTTTTCTCGGCCGCCTCGACGCTGGTGGCGGTGCCGACGGGGGTGCAGGTCTTTGCCTGGATCGGCACCATGTGGAAGGGCCGACCCGAGTTGCACATGCCGATGCTGCACATCCTCGGGTTCTTCGTCACCTTCATCATCGGCGGGCTGACCGGCGTGATGGTGGCCGTGGTGCCCTTTGACTGGCAGGCCCATGACACGGCCTTTATCACCGCACATCTGCACTATGTGCTGTTCGGCGGTTTCGTCTTTCCGATGCTGGCTGGGATCTACTACTGGCTGCCGCTGGTGAGCGGGCGCAAGCGGCTGTTCCGGCTCGGCGAGCTGGCCTTCGCGCTCATTTTCGTGGGATTCCACGGCACCTTTCTGGCGATGCATTGGGTCGGCCTGCTGGGCCAGCGCCGCCGGATCGAGACCTATGACGCCGAGACTGGCTGGGGGGTTATCAACTTCATCTCTTCGGTCAGCAGTTTCGTCATGGCGATCGGTCTTGCGATGGTGCTGGTCGACATCATCATCCACAGCTTCGTGGCAGTGCGCGGCCCGCGCAACCCGTGGCGGGCGGGGACCTTGGAATGGGCCGGCATGTCACCGCCCGCCTCCTATAACTTCGCCAGCCTACCCCTGGTGGGCGCGCGTGCCCCGCTCTACGACATGCCAGATCTGGCCAACCGGTTGGCCAAGGGCGAAGGCTACCTCGGCGCACCCGAGGTGGCCCGGCGCGAGACCTTGATGGTCGATGCCGCCAGCGGTCGCCCCGAAGCGCTGGTCATCTATCCCGGCAACACACGGCTGCCGATCCTGATGGCGGCGGTGACGGGCGGGTTCTTCCTGTCGATCCTGCTCAAGCTNTTTTGGNTCACCCCGCTGGCACTCGCCGGCGTGGCGGCCTTGGCGCTGGTCTGGGTCTGGCAATTGNGCGCGCGCGCCGANCAAGGCCCACANNAGGTCGGGCACGGCACGACCTTGCCGCTGGCAAGCGAGGGCGACAGATCGCCGGGCTGGTGGGGTTCGACCTTCCTGCTGGTGGCCAATGCAACCTTCTTCGGCTCCCTCCTTTTCGGCTATGCCTTCCTCTGGACCGTCGCGCCCGGCTGGCCCCCAGCCCAATGGCTCGCCCCCTCTTGGGTCGAGCTTGCCTTCGGCATCGGNGCAGCGCTCGTCGCCGCCCTGGCCCAGCACCTGAGCGCCCGCCGCAACCGCGCGGGCACCGCCCCNATGGTCGCCCTTGCTCCGGCGTTGCTGGCGACGGTTGCCACGGCGGTGGNGTTCGGGGCCCTGCTGNTGCGCCTGCCGCCCCCGGACGGCCATGCCTATGCCGCAACGCTNCTGATCCTCGGCGCCTATGGGCTGGCCCATGCACTGCTCGTCGGGCTGATGCAGNGCTTTCTGATCNTGCAGNTCNGGCGTGGTTTCACGTCGCCTCAGCGTCGGGCGGGTTTCGCCATTGTGGCGCTCTGGTCCGACTATCTGGCAGCGATCACGGTGCTGATCCTGCTTGCGGCGCATCTGCCGGGGATGATCGCGTGAGAGAGTTGTTGCGCATTCTCCTGCCGTTGCTGGTCTGGCTGGCCAGTTTCAGCGCGATCTACGGGCTGCACGGCCTCGGCTGCGCCCTTGGCTGGCCGGAGGTCGCCTGGCTCGGCTTGTCACTTTTTCGCTGGGCGCTGCTGATAGCCTGGCTTGCCGCGATTGTGTTGCAACTGCTTCTTCTGCTGACAGTGGGGAAATGGTCTTTTGGTCCGACCACGGATTTCTACCGCAAGGTAAATCTTGCAACCGCCTTGTCCGGCTTGACCGCGACGGTCTGGACTTCTTTCCCCATAGTCGTGTCATCCACCTGCGGTTAGAGAGGGCCAACCAGCGCGGGCCAACCCCGGCTCCGTTGGGCAAATCAGATAGTGTCCGAAGTGCCCCTTTCCCCGGACGAACTTAATGGGCTTCAGTGGGGCCATCCAGACGAAACACAATGTAGCTGCGCTGCCAACCATGCCGGACCGTTCGAACGCAGCGCTCGCTACAGGCGCTCCGCTGCCGCTTTCCCGGGCCAAAAGCCCATTGAGAACAGGTGACTTTACCGCCAGCTTAACCTACCCTCGTTCTTTGCGACCGAAACATAAGAATAGAGGTTCTTGGTGAACACGCGCTTTTTAGAAACCTTCGTCACGGTCGCCAACTTGGGAAGCTTCCGGGCGGCGGCCGAGCAGTTGAATGTCAGCCAAGCGACGGTGTCCAGTCGGATTTCCTCACTTGAGACGGACCTTCAGGTGGACCTGTTTGACCGTGAATTCCACGCCACCCGGATCACGGTGGCAGGGGCGATGATCCTCGATAAGGCGCAAGAGATGCTCGCGACAGAGCGCAATTTGCGCAACACGCTCTCCGATCCCACCACTGCCGCGGGGCGGGTGCGTTTGGGGTTGGTGTCTTCGGTCGTTCATACTTGGCTTTGTGACCTGATCGAAGAGGTGGCGCGCTGCTACCCCCGGCTGGAGCTTGAACTGACGGTCGAGCCCACGCCGAACATCGCCGCGGCCTTTGAACGCGGCGCGCTGGATATGTTGCTGACGACAGATGACCGCCACGACCAAACCTGCGTTTGCGCGGACTTGCCGCCGCTGGCCATGGGATGGTTCGGCCCCGAGGGGATGCGCGACGAGAAACTGTCCCTCGCCGATGTCGTTACCAGCCCGCTGATCACCTTCACCCGCAATTCACGCCCGCACGCCAATGTTCTTGCGCTTTTCAGCGATCGCGGCCTGCGGCCTTCGATCGTGCATTGCATCACCTCGATGGCTGCGATTGCGCGGTTGACGCAGCGCGGGCTGGGCATCGCGACCCTGCCGCTGGCCTGCGATTTGGCCGGGCCGGGAATCTATGAGCTTGATGTCGATGCGCAACTGCCGCCGCTCCCCCTCTATTGCATCTGGCGGCGCAGTTCCGACGTAGCCACCTACAAGGCAATTGCCGATCTTGCGCGGGCCTGTGCGGAGCGTCATCAGCGGCAGACCTGACACGGCCTGAATTGGCCTGATCGGAAAACCCTATCACCCCCCCCTGAATAATCCCGTTTGTCGTTGGACCCCATCTCGGCAAGTGTGCCCCAACAACAATCGACAGAGCTTGACCGCACCTCGACGGAGACGGGCCGTGCCCCGCCACGTGACGGGAAAGCTTTGTCCAAGGATCAGGATGCAGAATGAGCAATATCCGTACAACCGATCAGGCACAGCTTTTCGTCTGGAGCGATATCGACCCCGATCATGAGGCTGACTTTAACCAGTGGTATGACCGGGAGCATATGGAAGAGCGCGTTCGCATTCCGGGCTTCACCGGCGCGCGGCGCTATCGTGCGGTATCGGGCTCGGCACGGCGCTACCTCGCGCTTTACCGCGCCAGCAATCTTGCCGATTTCACCTCCGAAGCCTACCGCAAAGCCTTTACCAAGCAGACCCAATGGTCGATCACCAACTTCGGGCGCATGTCCAACACCCGCCGTCGGGTGATGCAGGTCGCGCAAGAGGGCGGCTTTGGCTGGGGCGGCGCGCTGGTGCTGATCGAACTGGTGCCAGATGCCATGGAGAGCGACGCCGTCGCCGACGTGCTTGGCAAATTGATGGCCGAAGAAGGCGTGCTGCGCGTGCATCACATGATCCCTGACGAAACTCTTTCGACCCCGCTGCCGTCTGAAAACACCGAAGGGCGCGTTCTGGCGCCTTGCATCGCGGTGGATGTGACGTCAGAGCCGATCGCCGAAGCGACCCTGCGCCAACTGACCGAAAAGCTGGGCGGCGCGGTGCGCGAGGCCGAAACCTTCCGCCTGATGTGGTCATTGGACGCGCAAGACCTGCCCGCATTGGAAGACTGAGTGAACCACCCTGTCCTGCCAAAACGGCAGGGCAAGAACAACAAACCACCCCAACAGGAGATACTACAATGAAACACCTTCTTATCGGAACCGCGATCGCGGCCCTGACAGCCGGTCTTGCCCATGCCGAAACGTGGAAAATGTCGGCCGATGCGCCCGACGGCAACTATCTGACCCAGAACATCCGCGCCTTCGCCGATGACGTGGCCCGCCTGTCGGATGGCGCGCTGGAAATCGACGTTGTGTCGAACTCGGTCCTGCTCAAGCGCCCCGAACTGAAGCGCGGCGTGCAGCGCGGCATCGTTCCCATCGGCGAAGTCCTGATCTCGGCGCTTGGCAACGAAGACGCGGTTTACTCTGCCGATGCCGTGCCGCTTTTGGCGACCACATTTGATGAGGCCCGCGCGCTTTGGGAAGCCTCTCGCCCGATCTACGAAGAAAAGCTGGCCGAAGATGGTCTGGTGCTGTTGTTTGCCGCCCCCTGGCCGCCGCAGGGCGTCTACATGAACCAGGAAGTGACCGACGCCTCCTCCTTCGAGGGTGTCAANTTCCGCGCCTACAACCCCTCGACCGCGCGTCTGGCCGAGCTTTTGGGCGCCGTTCCCGCCACCATCGCCACCTCCGAGATCAGCCAAGCCTTCTCGACCGGNGTCATCAACGGCATGATCACCTCGCCCTCGACAGGTGTCGACAGCCAAGCNTGGGANTTCGTGTCGCATTACTATGACGTTCAGGCCTTCCTGCCCAAGAACATGGTGATCGTGAACAAAGGCGCCTACGACGGCCTGTCTGACGAGGTGAAAACCGCGCTGCAAGAAGCGGCTGAACTGGCGGAAACCCGTGGCTTTGAAATGGCCGAGGAAGCCACTGGCGAAGCAACCAACACGATGGCCGACAATGGCATGAACGTCCTGCCGACCCCCGAAGGGCTGGCCAGCGACTTTGAAACCATCGCCGCGACGATGCGCGCAGAATGGCTGGAACAGGCTGGCGAAGAAGGTCAGAAAATCGTTGACGCGATGAACTGATCTCAGCAGGCCCGGGCAGTCGTTTGCCCGGGCCTTTTTCCACATAGACCGGGGTATTCGCCCCCTCCCCGCCCCCTTATTCGGAGCCCGCCGCCATGATGCTGACCCGCCATCTCTTCAACTTTTGCGGAGCCTTGGCCGCGCTGTCCTTGCTGGGGATCGCGGTCTTGATCCTGTCGCAGATTGGCCTGCGCCTGATGGGAAGCCAAATCCCGTCAGCCGATGATTTCGCGGCATGGGGGCTGAGTGCGTCGATCTTCCTTGCGCTGCCGGCCACGCTGATACGGGGCGATCATATTCGCGTCACATCGTTGCGGCAGTTGATGCCGGAACGTCTGGGTCATATCGCTGATATTCTGGCGGCGGCCTTTGCCGCCGTGATGATGGGTTGGGTCGCTTGGGCGATCTTTGGCTATGTCCACGAAAGCTGGACCTACAATGAAGTCAGCCAAGGCGTGGTGGCCGTTCCGCTGTGGTGGCCGCAATCCGCGATGGTGCTGGGGTCGGTGCTGTTTGCACTGGCCTTTGCCGAGCGCACCCTGCGCCTGATCCTCGGGCTGCCAGTCGAGAGCGACGATACAAACGAACAAGGTCGGGGCGAATAATCATGGATATTTTTCTGCAATCGGCCGTTCTGGTCGTGACCTTGCTTGTGCTTTTGGGCTTGGGCATTTGGGTTGGCGTGGCGCTGATGGCTTCGGGCGTCGTGATCTTCTTGATGTTCACCTCTACGCCGGTCGATGCGATCCTCGGCACCACCATGTGGGCCCATTCGGCCAGCTGGACGTTGACGGCGCTGCCGTTGTTCATCTGGATGGGCGAAATTCTTTACCGCACACGTCTGGCCGAAGACCTGTTTTCTGGTCTAGCCCCATGGGTCGGGCGGCTGCCCGGCGGCTTGGCGCATGTCAACGTCGTGGGCTGCGGTATCTTTGCGGCGGTCTCGGGGTCTTCGGCGGCCACCACCGCCACCGTTGGCCGCATTTCCCTGCCGGAGCTGAAATCGCGCGGCTATGCAGACCGACTTGCCATCGGTTCTTTGGCTGGATCGGGCACGCTCGGCCTGTTGATCCCGCCGTCGATCGTGATGATCGTCTATGGCGTCGCGGCCCAAGTGTCCGTGAACCGTCTGTTCATCGCGGGCGTGGTGCCGGGGCTGATGCTCATGGCGCTGTTTTCGGGCTATATCGCGATCTGGGCAAAAATGAACCCCGATGGCGTCCCAGACCCCGAACCCCGCATGCCCTTGGATGAGCGCCTGCGCCGCCTGCGCATGTTGCTGCCGGTGGTGGGCTTGATCATCGGGGTCATCGGCTCGATCTATGCCGGTGTGGCCACCGCNACCGAGGCCGCCGCCATCGGNGTGGCCGGGGCGCTGATCATCGCGGCTTTTGGCCGGTCGCTGAACGCCGAGACCTTCATCGCCTCGCTTTTGGGGGCCACCCGCACCTCTGCGATGATCGGGCTGATCCTGCTTGGCGCGGCCTTTCTCACCTCCGCGATGAGCTTTTCGGGCTTGCCCGGGCAACTGGCCGAACTCATTTCCGCCAGCGGGCTGAGCGCTGCGGGTTTGATCGCCGTGCTGACCGTGTTCTTCGTGCTCCTTGGTTGTTTCCTCGACGGGATCTCCATCGTGGTGCTGACGACTTCGGTTGTGATGCCCGCCGTGGCTGCCGTGGGGATCGATCCGGTGTGGTTTGGGATTTATCTGATCATCGTCGTCGAAATGGCGCAGATCACGCCGCCGCTGGGGTTCAATCTGTTTGTGATCCAGAGCCTGACTGGTAAATCGATCTTTGAGATTACCCGCATGATCATCCCCTATTTCATGATCTTGGTGCTGGCCGTGATCCTGCTGACGGCATTCCCCGGCATCGCGACGTGGCTTGTGGAACAAACGATTTAAAGGCTGATTTGATGATACACACCCCTCAATCCCTCCTCGACGCGGCCCGCGCCCGCGCTGCCGCGCCCGATTTCACCCGGACATTCGATGATCCGGTCGAAGGCGAAGGGCCGCTGTCGGGGCTGAACGTGGCGGTCAAAGACCTGTTCGACGTGCGGGGCCAAGTCACCCAGGCGGGGTCGCTGGTCCGCAAAGGCACGTCGCCCGCCACCAAGGATGCCGCGGCGGTCGCGCGGCTGCGCAGCGCAGGCGCCGGGCTGATCGGCCACGCCAATATGACCGAGTTTGCCTATTCCGGCCTCGGCCTGAACCCACATTACGGCACCCCCCTCACCCCCTTGAGAGAAGGCTGTATCGCGGGCGGCTCGACCTCGGGCGGGGCCTCTGCCGTGGCGCGGGGCGTGGCTGACATCGCGCTTGGGACAGACACTGGCGGCTCTGCGCGTATCCCGGCGGCCTTTTGCGGGCTTTTCGGGTTCAAGGCCACGGCACAGACGATCTCCCGCGCGGGGGCGGTGCCGCTTTCCCATTCGCTTGATAGTGTCGGCGTGCTGACCCGAGAAGTCGGCCTGCTGCGCCCGGTTTTGAACGTGCTACGCGACCAACCGCTCGCCGCGTCTGCCGCGCCGCGTGCCGTCATCGTGCCGGAAAATTTCGGCATGGACGAATTGGACCCCGAGGTTGCCCAAGCCTTCGAAGCCGCCCTCGAAGCGCTTCAGGCCTCTGGCGTGAGCCTACGTCGACAAACGCTCGACTTCTTCGATGACTACCGCGCCCTGCCCGTCTGGCAGTTCTCGGCAGTGGAATCCCGCGCCCATCACGGGGCGCATTTCGACGACGCCCGCGCAGAGCTTGATCCGCGTGTGGCATCACGTATGGCGCGGGCGGATGGTGTCACCGGGATCGAATTTGCCCGCACGATAGCCGCGCGAGAAGCACTGATCGCACGGGCGGCGCATCTGTTTGGCGAAACGCCGGTCGCCCTGCCGAGCGTGGCCATCATGCCGCCAAAGCTGGATGATCTCCGCGAGGATGCCACCTATGACCGGATCAATCTGCTGGCGCTGCGCAACACCAGCTTTGCGAATGTAATAGACGGCTGTTCGGTCAGCATGCCGATCACCAGCCACCCCGGCGCGGGGCTGATGCTGACCGCGACTGCGGGACGGGATGCGATGTTGATCAATATGGCCGAAACATTGCAGGGCGCGCTGTGAGCGAAACGGCCAAGCGCCCCTCTGCCTATGTGGCCTTGGGCGCCCAGCGCTACCGTGTGACCCATGTCAGCAATCCCATGCTATCGGGTATTTCCGATGTCGCGGTCATAGGCGACAGGATCGTGGTCCTCAGACGGCAAGCGCCTGAATTGGTCATGCTCGGGCTGGACGGCACAATGTTGGGCGAAACCGCTGTTCTGCCGCAGTTCGTTTGCGGCCATGGCCTGCGCGCGACCTCCGCCAGCCAAGTCGCCGCCACGGACATGGATGGCCACAAGGTCGTGCTGCTTGATGGCACCTTGCAAGAAACCGCCCGTATGGACTGCGCAGAGCATCCCGGCTTGGGGCGGCCCTTTAATCATCCCTGCGATTGCACCCAAGGTCCGGACGGACGTTATTATGTCGCTGACGGATATGGCAACAGCGCCGTTCATATCTTTGACCCGGCGCTGCGCCACCTCAAAACCTTTGGACATCCCGGGACCGAAGCGGGCGCGTTTTCGACCCGCACTGCCTGTTGTTCGACAGCCAAGGCAGGCTCTGCGTGGCGGACCGCGAAAACAACCGCGTTCAGTTATTTGACCCCGAAGGCATCTGTCTGGGTCAGATCGAAGGCCTGCACAAACCAATGGCGCTGGCGTTGACATCCCAAGGCGTCTTGCTGGTCACTGACCAAACCCCGCGCCTGTCGGCATATGCCCCAAACGGTGAGCTGATTGGCCGCTGCCGCACCTTTTCAACCTATGGTCACGGATTGGCTGTGCAGGACGATGGCACCATCGTGATCGCCGAAATGAACCCAGATCGCCTGACCCTGCTGATCCCCGTGCCCGATGCGAAGGCGGGTTAAACCGCCTGCAGAGCGTTCTTCAGGATCATGTACCGTGTCCTGCAAGCCGCCGTCCCGGGAAAGGTTTGACCCGCGTTCCAGCCTGACACCGGCCTTCTATCGCGGATCAAACCCTGCCCAGTTAGCGTATCTCAGTTTACGAGGGCCTTGACCAACAACGTCGCTGCGGCTGCAAGGTAGATATCATTGCCATCGACAACATAGACTTCATTCCGGCCCGGGCGCGAAAGGCCGCGGGCGCGCCAGTTCTGGACGACGACGACATCCTGCTTGCGGAGACGCTGGCCAACCGCATGCCGATGGCGCTGCTGTTTCACCACCTTCACCTTGGCGCCGCGATCAACACGGCTGTGTTGGACATCCGCCCTGTCGGCCATTGCCGTCATCGGCACGAAAGCCACTGTGGTGGCTGCCAATAGCACGACAGTCGCGCATTTTTTCATCCGGTTTTGCATTGGGTCTCTCCTCTTTGCTTACGTCATATTTAACGTCTGCCAGAGAGATTCCCGTCGCTGGCGCGGGGCAGTTTTTCGCCGTCAGCTATGCAAGANCCGTGGACCTTGTCGCCGCTCCCAGCNTTTGCGCAGGGGAAAGCATCCGATACGCAAAGGCCGTCGCGCTACACGCTTGCGGTCGCCTCCACCTCGGCTTTCAATCTATGCGCAGACCCTCCGGGGGTCGCACCCCAGACCGTGATCCAGCGGTAGAAGATCGGCGTGAGAAACAAGGTGAACACGGTGGCAAAGCCCAAACCGCCGACGATCACCCAGCCCACGGCGATCCGGGCCTCGGCCCCCGCGCCAGAGGTCACGATCAGCGGCAGCCCCCCGAAAACAGTCGACACCATCGTCATCATCACGGGCCGGATGCGCAGGCGCAGCGCGCTTCGGATGGCGCTGTCGATGTCTTCGCCTGCTTCGCGCAGCTGATTGGCAAATTCGACGATCAGAATACCGTTCTTGGCCATGACCCCGATCAACATCACAAGGCCGATCTGGCTGTAGTAGTTCAGCGATCCGCCCGTCATCGATATCGCCAGCAATGCGGCAGCCATCCCGAAGGGCACTGTCATCATGATCACCACCGCACTGGCAAAGCTCTCGAACTGGGCGGCCAGCACCAGAAGCACCACGATCAGCGCAACACCGAAGACCATGTAGATGCCGCCTTGGGAATCGTCGAGGGTCGCCGCCTCTCCGGTGAAGGTGATGCCCATCNCATCAGGCAAAACCTCTTCGGAGAGTGTCAGCACCCGGTCCATCGCGGTGGACAGGTCGACACCTTCGCCAAGGTTCGCCTGCATTGCGACGGACAGCGCTCCGCCCAAACGCTCGATCTGCGCGTCGCTTACCACCGTCTCGAGCGAGGCAACCGCGGACAGCGGCACATAGGCGCCACTGTCGAGGCGGATGGACATGGAGGCGATGTCAGACGGATCGTCAATCGGCGGGCCACCGGGGACGACGTTCACATCCACTTCGACATCATCCGAAAAGACGCTGACTGCCACATCGCCCTGAACCATGGCGCGCACGAGGGAGGAGACATCGGAACTGTTGAGCCCCATATCGCCAGCGGCGCTGTCGTCTACCGTGACTTCCAATTGCGCGGTCACGCTGTTGTTGGACAGTTGCGGGTTCAGAAAGGTCGCATCCTGGGCCATCGCCGCCGTGAGCCTGTCGGCGGCTTCGGTCATTTCAGCCAGATTGGTGCCNGTCACCGCGAAACTCAGCCCGCCGCCCGCGCCACGAATGTTAAGGCTGTTGGTCGACCGTGCGCTCACCTGCACGCCGGGGACCGCAGACAACTGGCCACTGATCTGCGCGATCAACTCCTGCTGGGTAAAGTCACGCGCGGCCCAATCCGGCAGGCGGACGACGATGAACGCACTGGTGCCGCCGCCGACGCCGATGATGCTTTGCACGGTCTCGATCTGCCCGCTCTCTCGATACGGGGCGAGGATGTCTTCGACCAGCGCGACCTGCGTATCGAGGTAATCAATCGTCGTGTCCGATGCACCGCGCGCCTGTACGAGAAAGAAGCCACGGTCTTCCTCCGGCGTGACGGTGGAAGGCAATGTCATCGCGGCCCCCATGGCGATCATGGCAAAGCCTATGGCGATCGACAGAACCAGCAGCGGCGTGCGGATGGCGAAATCCATCATCCGGTCAAAGCCGCGCGCCAATGCGCCCGGCGTGGCGGCTTCTGCGTCGCCCAAGGTCTTGCCCGGGTCCAAGAGAGCCGACAGGACGGGCGCAAGGGTGAGCGCCGTGATCGACGACAGGGTAACGGCAAAAGCCAGCACAAAGCCGAATTCAGAAAAGACGCCCCCCGCCTGCCCCGGCAGGAAGGAAATCGGAATGAAAACGGCGGCAAGCGTGGCGGTGGTTGAAATCACGGCAAAGAATACCTCGTTCGTGCCCGAAGCCGCGGCGGCGAAAGCCCCCATGCCGGACTTGCGCTTGCGCACGATATTCTCGACCACGACGATGGCATCATCGACAACCATCCCCGTTGCCAATACCAGCGCCAAAAGGCTGATCGTATTCACGGAAAACCCCGTAAGCCAGATCGCTGCAAGCGTCCCGATCAAAGCCACAGGGATCGTAACCGCAGGGATCAACGTGGCCCGTGGGGAGCGCAGGAACAGGAAAATCACGACCACCACAATGCCGGTCGCCAAAAGGATGGATTTGACAACCTCGTTGATCGACCCTTCGATGAAGATACCGTCGTTCGAAGTGACCAGCAGTTGCACACCCTCGGGCAGTTGCGCCTGCAACTCCTCGACTGCGGTGCCCACATCGCGCGAGATCTCCAGCGTGTTGCCCACCGATTGCCGGGTGATATCAAGACCAATCGCCGTCTCCCCATTCACACGGGTATAGACGCTGGCGTCTTCGGGGATCAGTTGCACAAACGCGATATCGGCGACTTGGGTCGTGTCATTGATCGGCAGTTGGTTAATGGTCTCAACGGTGACATCCTTGCTGCCGACCCTGAGCGAGAGAGTCTGCGTTTCGCTGGAAAGCGATCCCAGAGCGGTGTCGTCGCGCAGCTGCGCAAGTGCTGTGGAGACGTCAAAGATGGTCAGCCCCCGGCTCAGCAATGACGGCATGTTCACCGCCACGCGGAACTCATTGGCACGGTCCCCGCGCAGGGTCACCTCGGCAATGCCATCGATCAGGGAAAGCCGTTCATAGACCGCCCCTTCCGCCAGTTGGGTCAACGTGTCGAGGCTGGCATCGCCCAGCAACGCAAGGCGAATGATCGCATCCGCATTGCTGTCGCTCTTGCTGACGCTAGGGTCTTCGATATCGTCAGGCAAGGACCGCAAGGCGCCCGACACGATCTCGCGCGCCTCATTGGCGGCGACGTTGACGTCGGTGCCGTCCGAGAGATCAATGGTGATGCGGCTTGACCCCATGCTCGACGTGGATTCGATATAGGACATGCCATCAAGCGCGCTGAGCGCGTCTTCGAGGACTTGTGTCACTTCGGTGTCTACCGTGCTGGGGACGGCGCCGTCGTAGTCGGTTCTGACAGAAAGCACGGGCCGGTCCACGTCCGGCATCTCGCGAATATCGACACTGCTGAAGGCCGCCAGCCCTGCGATGATAATCAGCAGGTTCAGCACGATCCCGAAGATGGGGCGCGCCACGAAAATATCCGCAAGACCGGCCTTGTGCGCTCTTTTCTCGAAACTCATGCGTCTGGTCCCCCGCGCGCGCCAGCGGCGGTAACCTGCGCGCCCAGGGGGGCTTCGGTTTCGACCCAGACCCGATCGCCCTCGCGGTAGCGGATGGTGACAGGGACACGGGCGGTGCTGCCCTCATCGGCGACCCAGATCCCCGCGCCGCTGCGGTCCCATGTGATGGCGGTTGCAGGCACGACGGGCAGCGGGTCGGTCTCTTCGGTCATGCGGATCGCAAAGGTCATGCCGGCAAGCAGCAGCCCCTCGGGGTTNTCGATCTCGGCCTCCACCGTCGCACTGCGGGTCACGCTGTCGAGACGNCTGTCAAAGGCGGTNANNGTCCCCTCGAAAATGCGCCCCGCATAGGTNGGCGTGGAGACGAGAACNGGTTTACCCTNGGCCAAAAGACCGATGGAGCGTTCTGGCACTTCGAATGTGGCAAGCAGGCGGGTGGTGTCGTCGATGGTCACGATGGCCTCCCCGCTCGACAAGCGATCGCCCAGACTAATATCGCTCAGCCCCAAACGGCCAGAGATCGGCGCTTTGATCGTGCGGTCATCCANCGCCACTNGGGCCANCCCCACATTGGCTTCGGCCAAGCGCAAGGCGACCCGCGCNTCGGAAAGGCTTACGTCGGTNACCACGGAACTGCCATTGCTGCGCAGCCCCTCATAGCGGGTNACGGTGTCCTGCGCCTGATCGCGGTTGGCCTCGGCNATCTCTAGTGCCANCCGNTCGGTGCGGTCGTCCAGTTTCAGCAAGACATCGCCCTTTTCCACCATCGTATTGGCGGCAAGCGCGGTTTCGACCACNTCGCCCGCATCGGTTGCGGTCACTTCCGTNTGNCGAAGNGANACCGCGCTGCCNACCGTGCGCAGGACGAGCGTATATGCGCGCGNCTCCAGCGGTGTCAGCACAACGGTTGTCGCCCGTCCTTGCCCGCCGCGCCGCCCGGGCCGCGCGTTCTGAGGCGCATCATCCGTCTGGGTGACACTGCCGCCCCAAAGCTGCGCAACCTCATCGGGCACGCCGAATGCGATGCCATATGCGCCTGCAATGATGACGATGGAGACGACGGCGTAGATTAATCTTTTCAAAGTCTTCAGGCTCCTGAAAGGCGCTGTGGGGGAAAGTTTCATGGCCTTGCCAAACCGCCCCCCATGTCAGAACAACCCGGCCTCGAACGAAGGCGTGGCTGAGCGATTTAAACAGTGGCGAGCGGTGCGAAATTGGGTGTTGGAAAGGTCCCTGCGATACATGTGCTTCTTCTCATACGGCGGACGAAGAATATTCCGTCGCAAAAATATTGCCGCTTCAATGAAAAATGTCGGCTCCCTTCAACCCGTGGGCCAAACTCCCCATGCGCGGCGTTCACGTCAGCTGCTCCTATCTTCGGCTCGGCCATGCCCGATCTAGCCTTTCGCTGTTAATTAGCCTACTAACTGTTAGCATGCAGTTCGACACCGTCAAATTACACTATCTGCTCCATGCAGCCACTCTGGTGGAGGAAAAGCTGCGCCACCGGCTTTCCGAAATCGGCATATCGCCCCGTCAGGCCCGCGTGATCGACGCACTTGCCCGAATCGGCGCCGTTTCGCAAATCACCCTCGCCCGTGAGTTCGCCATCACCCCCGCCAGCATGAGCACCATGACCGGGCGGCTGATCGCGGCAGACATCATCACCCGCAAAGTCGATCCGACCGAAGTGCGCAGCAATATCGTGGAACTGACACCGCGCGGGCGCGCGTTGCTGGCAGATGTCCATGCCGCTTGGCGCGATATCGACACGCTGATCGCTGAGACACTGGGCGCGAAGGATGCCGCCGCGCACGCCACGCTCAATCGCCGCCTCCGAGACCGCCTCGGCGGCAAGGTGCCCGGCTTGGCGTCCGACAACACCCCACAAGTAACGAGACAGGAGACCCGGCGATGAGATTTCTACGTTCCTGCGCAATCTGCGCAGTTTTCACTCCGGCAGCTGCGTTTGCGCACCCCGACGCGCATTCTGTGGCGGATGCCGCGCTGGTCAGCCCCGCCGAGATCGTGGATTGCACGCTTGAGACCGGAGAGGCTGCACAATGCGCGCGCTATGTGGTGAAATATCTGCCCGACGACCTTGAGATCGGTCCGTTCTGTCCGGCGACCTTGGAGGACAAGGGCGGCATTTGGCACTGGGACGGCGATGAGGCGGGGCTCTACCGGATTGACGACGATTTCCTGCGGATGTTGGACGCGCAGGGCTACACCTTCTTCAACGCAGACGGAGAGGTCTATTCTTTCGACATTCGCATCGAAGGGCCGACCGAGGCGCATGAGTGCATCCAAGGTTCGGTCGATCCCGATGTCGAGATGACGGTCCTCATTCCGACGAACCCGGTGATGGCGGATGAGCCGACCAGCCTTGGCACCGTTGCAAAGGTCGGCATCGGGTTGGACGGCGTCCCGATCTTCGCCGACGCCCCTTCGGTGCTGGAATCCGGGCATATGCCCGCGCTTGATACCTGCGGCGGCCATGTCGACCCGGGCGGCTGGTACCACTGGCATGCGACCGCCACGGATGTGAACGCGATCTATGACTCCGAAGGCGTCGATGCGGAATGTGTGAACGTCGCTCAGGATCAGACGGCACAGTTTGGCTATGCCTTTGACGGGTTCGCGATGTTTGGCCCGCTGAACCACGACGGATCCCTTCCCGATGATCTGGATGACTGCGGCGGCCATGTCGGCCTGACCGAAGCGGACGGAGAAGCCGAGTATCACTATCACGCGGGCAACACCTTTCCGAACCTGCCTGCCTGTCTGGCAGGCGTGGTCGCGCAGGACAACTTCGCGACCAATGCGGCAAACGGCATTGGGTCTGCGAATGCTGGCGGTGGTCCCGGCGGGCCGGGCAGAGGCCCTGACTTTGACGCGATTGCCGAGACCCTCAACGTGGATGCCGAAACCCTGAGACAGGCCATGGAAGACGCAGGCGGGCGTGGCGCCGAACTGGCCAAGGTCGCAGAGGCTTTGGGGGTTGATGAAGACGCCCTGCGTGCAGCCATGCCTCCGCAACAGTGATGGAAGGCAGGGTCTGAGCTATCAACCCAGACCTTGCGTGTCTCGCCCTGCCCCCGCTCGGGGGCGGTGGCGAACAGGTGAGGGCTGGTCAGTCGGCTTAGCAGATGTGGAACGCCCGCCCTGCGGGGTCACTGGTTGCGCATCCGCGCTTCGAACTCTGGCGCGTCAAAGTATCACCATAGCCGCTTAACCCACGCATTTCGATGCCGCGCCCAGAACCATCGGGTCGAAAACCAACTACAACAGATGCTTGAACACGCCGAAGAGTTCGCGCTGTGTTGAGATGACGAGTTTGCGGTAGAGGTTCCGACGATGGACCTTGCAAGTTTCCGTCGCGATATCGAGCAGTTTCGCGGCGGAGGCATTCGAATGGCCCTGCAGCACCAGCCCCGCGATCTGCGCCTCCCGCAGGGTTAGACCGATGCTCAGGCGATCCGCAGCATGGCTTCTGATCGCATCGGACAGCGGGGGGCGGGCCGTTCCGGGCTGGTCGACGGGGGCCGGGGCCACGGCATTGCAATGCTGCGCCAGAAGCTCCAGCAACAAGGGCGCATAGCTTTCCACGCTGCGAAGCTCACTGCGCCGAAATGGCCCCTGCCTATCCCGCCTGCGCAGCGACAGATGCGCAACGCCGCCATCCTGTAGCGGGATGAGCAGTCCAACCTCGTCACAAAGCCCGGTGCCCCGGTAATATTGCAGATAATATTCGCTGGAAAAGAACCGGTCCGGCGCGATGTCGGCCAAACGAAACAGCCCACCCTCCTTCGGCAGGCTGCGATACAGATAGAAGGGATCAAAGGCATAGCTGCTCTCCATATAGCCTTCGAGAGGTCGCCCGATCAATTTGCCCGGCTCGATCCAGTGATCCAACAGTAAGGGCGGTTGGTGCGCATCAAAGCGCAACATCAAGAAGGTGCCGAAGGCGATGCGGGTGCTGAAAAAGGTCTTATAGGCCTCGAAAAAAGATGGGCTGCCGACGGCCCGAAGCGCATCGCGCAATTGCTCAATCGCCAAATTTGTCAGCCTATCGCCCAAAAATACTCCAAAATCTGATCAAAATCTCAAGAACACTACCCCACAAGGGGTATATTCACCAATTACTATTGGCGCAATCATGCAAGGCAAGTTTTGCTCAAAACCAAGAACCGAATTGGGCGATCAGGGGGAATGATGACCAAGGCAATCACCGCACAGGCGCTGCGCAAAGTGTATCCCGGCAACCCGCCGGTCGAAGCGCTCGCGAGTATCGACCTCGAAATTCAGGACAACGAATTCTTCACGCTGCTGGGCCCTTCGGGCTGTGGCAAGACGACCTTGCTGCGACTGATCGCGGGGTTTGAGCATCCCACATCCGGCAGGCTGGACATGTTCGGGGAAAGCCTGCTCGCGTTGCCCCCCTACAAACGCCCCATCAATACCGTCTTTCAAAACTACGCCCTGTTTCCTCATATGACCGTGGCCGAGAACATCGGCTTTGGCTTGCAAATGCTCGGCACGCCCAAATCTGCGATCAACTCGACCGTCGAAGAAATGATGGAACTGGTGCAGATGACCCAGATGGCGGATCGGCAGACCAGCCAGATCTCCGGCGGGCAACAGCAGCGCGTCGCCCTCGCCCGCGCTCTGGCGCCACGGCCCAAGATCCTGCTGCTGGACGAACCGCTGAGCGCCTTGGACTTCAAACTGCGCAAGAAAATGCAACTGGAGCTAAAACGGCTTCAGACCGAAACCGGCATCACCTTTATCTTCGTGACCCACGACCAAGAAGAGGCGCTGACCATGTCGGATCGCATCGCGGTCATGTCCAACGGCGCGGTGCGTCAGGTCGGACGCCCGCGCGAGATTTACGACCGTCCTGCAGACCGGTTCGTGGCGGATTTCATCGGCGATACCAACTTCTTACCGGCTGAAATCATTGGCCGCGAGGGGGAGAGCGCTCAGTTACGTCTGCCTTCAGGCAAGCTTGTGCAGGCCCATGCGAATGAAGCCGCCACGGGCCGGGTCACGCTGGCCCTGCGACCGGAACATGCGGAATTGACCTCCGAAGCAGATGGGCTCTTGGCCGGCAGCCTGCGCGAGGTGGTCTATTTCGGGACCGATACGCATTTTCACATCGGCCTCGACGATGGCAGCGAATTTGTACTGCGCCAGCAAAATGGCCCCACGGTCACGCATTCCTATGTGACGGGCGATCGGGTTGGGGTGTCCTTCCCCGCCGGTGCCGCTCAGGTTCTGAGGGACTGACCCATGGCAGAGCTTTCAAACACCGTTGCAAAACGCGCCGCCCGAAACCGCTGGCTGCTGCTGACGCCCGCGCTGATCATCCTGATCTTTGCCGCAAGCGGGCCGCTGCTGATCACGCTGTTCTATTCCTTCCTCACCCCCGGCGACTATGGCGGGGTGGTCTGGGATTTCTCGACCGATGCGTGGTTTGGCGTGCTGATGCAGCGCGATATTTTCGACGACACATTGGGCTGGTCGGATGCCCATCTCAGCATCTTTTGGCGGTCGCTCAAATTGTCGATCCTGACAACGCTCGCCTGTTTGTTCTTTGGTTTCCCCACGGCTTACTTCATCGCCACACGGCCGAAAAAGCAGCGCGAATTCTGGATGTTGCTGATCATCATCCCCTTTTGGACGAACCTGCTGATCCGCACCTTCGCCATTCTGGAATTGATCCGCAACGAGGGCACCGTGAACTCAATCCTCATCGCGCTTGGTATCATTGATGAGCCGATCCAGATGCTTTTCACCGAGTTTTCGATCATTCTGGGCATGGTCTATGTCTATCTGCCGCTGATGGTTCTGCCGATCTATGCCTCGCTTGAGCGGTTGGATTTCCGGCTGGTTGAAGCAGGATATGACCTTTACGCCACCCGCTTTCACGTGCTGCGCCGGGTGATCTTGCCGCTGGTGAAACCGGGGGTGATCGCGGGGTCGATCCTTGTGCTGGTGCCCTCGCTGGGGGCCTATGTCACGCCGCGCGTCATGGGCGGTGGCAATCAATTGATGATTGGCAATCTGATCGAATTGCAATTCGGACAGGGGCGCAACTGGCCCTTGGGCGCGGCGCTGTCGATCACCCTGCTGGCTATCGTGATGGTGGCACTGTTGGCCTATGTCCGCGCGGCGGGAAATGAGGAGGTGCAGCATGGCTAATCGCGGGTTCGACATTCGCAAGCTTACGGGCTTTTCCAGCATCGCGATGGCGTGTTTTTTCATGCTCTACATGCCGATCATCCTGCTGGTGGTCTATTCCTTCAACGCGGGCACCTCCATCGCGATCTGGGAGGGGTTTTCGTGGCGCTGGTACGCCTCGGCTTGGGACAACGAAATGGTCCAAGAGGCCACGGTGCGCAGCCTTATCATCGCGGTCTCTGCCGCGGCCATCTCAACCAGTGTCGCTGTGCTTGCAGCCCTCGGCACCACCCGCACAGGCAAGTTTCGGGGGCAGACCACGGTCTTTGCGCTGATCCACCAACCGCTCATGGTGCCCGAGATTGTCACGGCAGTGGCGCTGCTGATCTTCTTTGCCTCGATCAAGGTCGTGACGGGCTATACTGGGCTGATGTATCTGATCATCGCGCATTCGGCCTTTTGCATTCCCTTTGCCTATCTTCCGATCCGCGCACGGCTTCAAGGCATGGACCTGACCCTCGAACAGGCGGGGGCGGACCTCTATGGCACGCCGTTTCAGGTTTTCCGCCATGTGACCCTGCCCCAGCTTTGGCCGGGCATTCTCGCCGGGGCGATGCTGGCCTTTGTCATCAGCCTTGATGACGTGGTCATTACCGAATTTGTGAAATCCGCCGGGCAGGACACCCTGCCGACCTATATGCTGGGCCAACTACGGCGGGTGGTGACACCTGAGATCAATGCGATTTCAACTGTTCTGTTGATGATCTCGGTGACGATGGTGATCGCCTATACCCTGCTCAGCAAAGTCAAAAAATAATTAACCAACGGGAGCTAGACATGAAAAAGACACTGACGGCACTCACGCTCATCCTCGCGGGGCCTGCCATGGCCGAAGGCGAGTTGAACATTTACAACTGGGGCAACTACACCAGCCCCGACATGATCGAGAAGTTCGAGAAAGAGACCGGCATCAAGGTCACCATCACGGACTATGACAGCAACGATACGGCGCTGGCCAAGATCAAAGCGGGCGGTCACGGCTTTGACATCGTCGTGCCCTCGGGCACCTATGTCCCGATTTTCGTGGGCGAAGGGCTGCTGATGGAAAGCAAGCCCAACGAGATGGAGAACTTCAAGAACATGGACCCGCAGTGGGTCGACGTGGAATTCGATCCGGGCCGCAATTACACCGTGCCATGGCAGTGGGGGACCGTCGGGGTGACGGTGAACACCGCGGTCTATGATGGCGACATCAATACCGCCGCCGTGATCTTTGACCCGCCAGAAGAGCTGAAGGGCAAGATCAACGTAGTGCCCGAGATGAACGATGTCATGGGCATGGCGATCCACTTTGCGGGCGGTGAGCAATGCACAGCCGACAAGGAAATGCTGAAAAAAGTCCGCGACATCCTGCGTGAGGCCAAGCCNAATTGGTTGTCGATGGACTACGGCAATATCGAGAAATACGCCAAGGGTGACCTCGCCGCCGGGGTGAACTGGAACGGCGCATCCTTCCGAGCGCGCAACCAGAACCCCGACATCGCCTTCGGCTACCCGCAAGAGGGCTACCCGGTCTGGATGGACAATGCCGCGATTTTGGCGGACGCGCAGAACGTCGAAGAAGCCAAGACCTTCCTCAACTTCATCATGGACCCGGAGAACGCCGCGATGCTGTCGGAGTTCGCCCGCTATGCCAACGGCATCAAGGGCTCAGAGGCGTTCATGCCAGAAGACATGAAGTCCGCGCCCGAAGTGGTCGTGCCCGAAGACCTGAAAAGCGCCGCCTATGTCGCCAAGGTCTGCCCGCCCGAGGCGCAAAAGCTCTATACCGCGATCTGGACCGACCTTCAGAAATAACGCGCGCTTTGTTCGATAAACACATTGCGTCCCGGCCATCGGTCGGGGCGCGCATCGCAATAAGGACCCTAAGACCATGCCGGCAGATATTGTCATTCACAACGGCGCGCTGATCACTTTTGACCCGGATCAGCCCCAAGCCAGCGCTTTGGCCATCACCGGTAATAAGATCTCGGCGGTCGGATCGGATGCTCAGATCACGGTGCTGATCGGCCCGGACACCAAGGTGATCGATGCGCAGGGCGGCACGGTGCTGCCGGGCTTTATCGACAGCCACGTGCATCTCTTTGGCGGGTCCGTCGAACTGGAATATCTCAACCTCTATGGCCTCACCGGGCTGGAGGAGATGCGCCGCGCGATCCTGCCCTATGCCGAGGCAAACCCAGACGATAAAATGCTGTTCTGCGTCATGGCAGACTACGGCATTTTGGGCACCGGCAAGACCCTCACCCGGCATGACCTTGATGCCATCCTGCCCGACCGCCCGCTCGCCATGTTCGCCCCCGACCATCACACGGTCTGGGCCAACACCGCCGCGCTGAAGGCGGCAGGGCTCTTGCAAGGCGGCAAGGTCGATGCAGGTTCTGAAATCGTGATGGGGGAAGATGGGCTCGCCAATGGGGAGTTGCTTGAGCCCGGCGCCTATAGCCCGATCCTATCGCTCACCCGCTATGGCGGCCGCGATATGTTGGGCCTTACCGCCGGTCGCGACCCCGAGCCGCCCGCCACACCTGCGCAGCGCGCGATGGACAAGGACGTTATCGCACGCGGGCTGGCCCATTGCGCCGCGCAGGGCATTACCGGCCTGCATCTGATGGATGGCAACCGCTATCAGCTTGAACTTCTCTCTGAGTTGGAGGCCGAGGGCCGCCTGCTCTGCCGCTGTCATGTGCCCTTTCACCTCAAAGGCACCGACCCTGTCGCGCGTTTGACCCGCGAAGCCCCTGCTCTGCGCGATGACTTTCAAGGGGATAAGGTCCGCTGTAGTCACGTCAAAATGTTCATCGACGGGGTGATCGAAAGCGGGACCGCACTGATGCTGCAGCCCTATCCGGGGGAGATGGGCAAAGACGGCAATTGCGGCGATGAGGTTTTCACCCAAGAGCATTTCGTCGCCGCCTGTGTCGAAGCGGATCGTCTAGGGTTTCAGATCGCTGTTCATGCCATCGGGGATGCCGCCGTGCGGCGAACGATCGACGCCTATGAGGCCGCCCAAAACGCGAATGAAAAACGCGACAGCCGCCACCGGATCGAACATATCGAAGTGATCCACCCCGATGACATTCCCCGGCTCGCAGATCTGGGCATCGTCGCCTCCCTCCAGCCCGGCCACGCGCCCCGGGGCCATGTTTTTCCGCCCTCTGGCGTCGGGGACTATATCCGCCCCGAACAGATCGAAGGGGCCTATGCGTGGCAAACCATTCGTGACACCGGGGCCCGGGTGATTTTCTCAACCGATTGGCCGGTCATCCCGGTGGATGTGATGTCCACGCTCAAGGCGGCCATCACGCCGCTGGACCTCGGCGGCGATTGGCCGGATCAGACCCAGACCCTCAAAGACACCCTCGCAAGCTATACCCTCGACAACGCTTGGGCAGAGTTTGCCGAAGATACACGCGGACGGTTGAAAGAAGGCATGGACGCCGACATTGCCGTTCTAAGCCATGATCTGACCCGATGGCCCGCCGAAACGATTACCGACGTGAATGCAATCACCGCCATCATGGACGGTCAGATCACGTTTCAGCGCGCGCGCTGATTTAAATCCTCGCGCGTCCCCTTGCCCTCTGATCGCGCAGCCCGCGAACCGTTTTGCCTTGCCGGGGCTTGATTGACGCCCCGCCAGCAAGTGCTTTGCCGTTTTCTATGCCAAGTTTAACCAAATTTTCAGCATTCACAGCCCAACCTTGATCGGGACATGGGAAAGGCAACACAAGCCGCAGGCTCAATGGGCCCGGCATGCCGCATGAGCGAGGATGCCAGAATGGACAGCACGCAGAGGATACTGGTCACCGGCACGGGCGGTTTCATCGGCTTTCACCTTGCCCGCTTGCTGCTGGCCGAAGGGGCGCGGGTGCAGGGCTATGACGGGATGACCGATTACTACGACGTCGCCTTGAAACAACGCCGCCACGCGATGCTGCTTCAGCATGAGCATTTCACGACCAAAGAGGCGCTGCTGGAAGACCGCGAAACCTTCGATGCGCTGGCCGATGACTTTCAGCCAGACATGATCGTCCACCTCGCGGCGCAAGCGGGCGTGCGTCACAGCATCGACCACCCCCGCGCCTTTCTCGACGCCAATATCACCGGCACTTTCAACGTGATGGAAGCCGCGCGACGGCTTGAGGTCAAACATCTGCTCATGGCCTCATCCTCTTCGATCTACGGGGCCAATACCGATATGCCCTTTGGCGAAACCGGGGCCACCGACCGGCCCCTGTCGATCTACGCCGCCACGAAAAAGGCGAATGAGGGGATGGCCCATGCCTATGCCCATCTGTGGAACCTGCCGACGACGATGTTTCGCTTTTTCACCGTTTACGGGCCTTGGGGGCGCCCCGACCTTGCCTTGAGCAAATTCGTCGATGCGATCCTCGATGGGCGTCCGATCGATATCTACAATCACGGCGAGATGTACCGCGATTTCACCTGTGTCGATGATCTGGTGCGCGGCATCCGTCTGCTGATGGATTGCGTTCCGCCCCAACCGGGCAGCGCGCCGCCGCCGCCGGAATGGGATTCGCTCTCCCCCGCAGCACCCTACCGGGTGGTAAATATCGGCAATTCCGAAAAGGTCCGCCTGCTTGATTTCGTCGAAGCGATCGAAGCCGCGCTCGGCAAGCGCGCGATCCGCAATTACATGGGGATGCAGATGGGCGACGCCCCCGCCACATGGGCCGATGCGACGCTGCTGCACCGGCTTACCGGCTATCGCCCGCAAACCGACATTCACGAAGGCATCGCGCGTTTCGTCGCTTGGTTTCGCGACTATCACAGCAAATAGTTGCGGGCCTTAATGCTGGTGCTGCTGACGCACGTAGTCCATCACCGCGCCTCTTACCGACATCTCACCCCGCTCGCGCGCCGCGTGGATAACCTCGCGCACGTCATCAAGGTTGCAGCGCCGCAGCAGGCTTTTGACCGGCCCGATTGAGGCCGGGCGCATCGACAGGGTCTTGAGCCCGATGGCCGCGAAACACAGCGCCTCGACCGGGCGGCCCGCATCCTCACCGCAGAAAGACAGTGCCGTATCGGTTTCGGCGCAGCGTTCTACGATACCTTCAAGGAAGGTCAAGAAAGAGACGTTTAGCGTGTCATAGCGCCGCCGCACACGCTCGTTCTCACGGTCAGCGGCGAAAAAGAACTGTTTCAGATCGTTGCCCCCGATCGACAGGAACTCGACCTCTTCAAAGAATTTCTTTGGGGCAAAGGCGAGGCTGGGCGTCTCCAACATGGCGCCAACCTCCAGCTTTTCGGGCAACACATGGCCCAAGATACGCTCGCGCTCCATCGCCTTGTCGACCTCGGCGCGGGCGGCGCGGAACTCCTCGAACTGGGCGATAAAGGGAAACATCACCGCCAGCGGGCGGCCCGCAGCGGCGCGGATCAGCGCTTGCAACTGCATGCGCATGACACCGGGTTTGTCCAATCCCACCCGGATCGCGCGCCAGCCCAAAGCCGGGTTCGGCTCATCGTTTGGCTTCATATAGGGCAGCACCTTGTCCGATCCGATATCGAGTGTGCGAAACACCACCCGGCGGCCATGCGCGGCATCAAGTACGCGCGCGTAAAGCGCCGCAAGCTCGGTCCGGCGGGGCATCTGGTTGCGCACCAGAAACTGCAATTCGGTGCGGAACAGCCCCACGCCCTCGGCCCCCGACCCTTCGAGCGAGGGCAGATCGGCCATCAACCCCGCGTTCATCTGTAGGCTGATGATCCGCCCGCATTTCGTCTCAGCCGGTTTATCGCGGATCGAGGCATAGCGTTCCTGCGCGGCCGCCTGCATCGCGATCTTGTCGCGAAAGGCCGTGGCCACGGTATCGTCGGGCCGCAGATGCACCACGCCCTGTTCCCCATCCACCATGATGTGATCGCCATTCAGCGCATCATTGGTGATGCGGCTCGCGTGAACGATCAGCGGAATCGCCAGCGCCCGCGCCACAATAGCCGCGTGTGACCCGACAGAGCCGCCCTCCAACACGATACCGCGCAGCGTCCGCCCATAGTCCAGCAATTCCGCCGGGCCAATATTGCGCGCCACCAGGATCGGATCGACCGGCATCTCTGCGCCCGTGTCACTGCCCTGCCCCGTCAGATGACGCAGCAAACGGTTCGACAGATCATCCAGATCCGACAACCGCTCCCGCAGATAAAGGTCATTGACCTGCCCCAGACGGGCGCGGGCCATGGATTGTTCTTTCTCGACCGCAGCCTCGGCGCTCAGCCCGCTTTGAATATCCTCCACCATGCGCCGCATCCAGCCTTTGGAATTTGCGAACATGCGGTAGGCTTCAAGCACCTGTTGCTGCTCTTTGTCGGCGGTAAGGCTTAACAATTGGTCAACGCTGACGCGCAATTGCTCGACCGCTTCGGTCAGGCGCTCAGTCTCGCGTTCCGGGTCATCGGCGATGGGGTTGGATACCACCACCCGCGGCTCATGCAGCCAGACATGGCCCTCGGCCACGCCCTCCTGCCCCACGGTGCCGCGCAGCAGCACCGGCTGGCTGTGCCGCGCTGACATCGCCGCCCCCTCGCCGACAAAGGCTCCAAGCTCGGCCATTTCGGCCAGCACCATGGCCACGACCTCAAGCGCGTAAACCTCATCCGCCGAAAATTCCCGCGCCTGTTTGGACTGCACGACCAGCACGCCAAGCGTCTCACCCAACCGCTGGATCGGCACGCCGAGGAACGAAGAATAAATCTCCTCCCCCGTCTCTGGCATGAAACGGAAACCGGCAGCCTGCGGCGCATCGGGCGTGTTGATCACCGTGCGGCGCTTAGCCACGCGCCCCACCAGACCTTCGCCCAGTTTCATACGGGTTTCATGCACCGCCGCCTCGTTCAGACCTTCGGTGGCACAAAGCTCAAGAGTGTCTTCATCACGGAACAGATAGATCGAGCAGACTTCGCAGCCCATGGAGTTGGCGATCAACTGGGTGATCTTGTCGAGCCGCGCTTGCCCCGCCACATCACTGGCCATCGCATCGCGCAGCCGCCCCAGCAGCTTCCGGCTTTCTGTTTCAACCCGTTCGGCCATATGATCTGGTCCCTGTCCCTCTGGAGCAGGGTTTAGCGCACTCGCGCAAGGATAGAAATGCTATTCGCGACATACCCTGCATCCTCTGCCAGCATATCGGCGGGATGCTGCAGTTTTACGCAAGGCGCAACCTCGCGTAAAACCCATTTGATCGCAGAGGCTTAAGCGGCTTTATCCAGCTCGAAAGCATCATGAAGCGCCTGCACGGCCAGCTCCATATACTTGCGGTCAATCAACACGCTGATCTTGATCTCGGAGGTGGTGATAACCTTGATGTTGATCCCCTCATCCGAGAGCACCTTGAACATCTTGGCGGCCACGCCGGTGTGGCTGCGCATGCCGATGCCGACCACGGACACTTTGGCCACACCCTTGTCGGCGATCAACTCTTGGTAGTTGATGATGCCCTCTTCATGGGCTTTCTCCATCGCCTTTTCCGCGCGGATCACCTGATCGACGGGGCAGGACCACGTCATATCGGTGCGGCCTTCTTCGGCGATGTTTTGGACGATCATGTCGACGTTCACGCCACCTTCGCTGAGCGCGGTAAAGATCGTCGCCGCGATGCCGGGGCGGTCCGCCACGGACACCAAGGTCATCTTTGCCTCATCACGGGAAAACGCGACCCCGGCCACCACATTGCTTTCCATGATTTCCTCCTCATCGCAGACGAGCGTCCCGGCATCGTCAGATTGTCCTTCGAAACTGCTCAGCACGCGCAGTTTAACCTTGTAGCGCATCGCCAGTTCGACCGAACGGGTCTGCAAAACCTTCGCCCCGAGAGAGGCCAGTTCCAGCATCTCTTCAAAGGAGATCTTGTCAAGTTTGCGGGCCTTAGATTCCACCCGCGGGTCGGTGGTGTAAACACCGTCCACATCGGTGTAGATATCGCAGCGCTCCGCATCGAAAGCGGCGGCAAAGGCGACAGCCGTCGTGTCCGATCCGCCCCGGCCGAGCGTCGTGATCCGACCCTGCGGGCTGATGCCTTGGAAACCTGCGACCACGGCGACCTTCATGCCTTCGCCGAACTTGGCGTTGATGTTGTCGGTGGGGATCTCTTCGATCCGCGCGGCGGAATGGGCATCGGTGGTGCGCACCGGCACCTGCCAGCCCTGCCACGAGCGTGCGGGCACGTCCATTTCCTGCAAGGTCAGCGCCATCAGGCCCGCGGTGACATTCTCCCCACTCGACACGATGGCATCATATTCGCGCGCATCATAGAGCGGCGAGGTCTCATTGACGAAGCCCACCAGCTTATTCGTCTCGCCCGACATGGCCGAAACGATGACGATCACGTCATAGCCTTTGGCAACCTCGACGCCGACGCGCTTTGCCGCGCGGCGGATACGGTCCAAAGTGGCGACCGAAGTCCCACCGAATTTCATAACCAGAACAGGCATATTGTCCCCCGCGCAACAGTCCAGCGCGGTCTAAGCCCACGGCACGGCAAGGGCAAGCCTATTTAACATGACGTTATGTCGAGTGCCCTAGAACGGATGCGCCCGGCCATCCCATGTCTCAAACGCGCCCGTCCGCGCCAGATCCAGCGCAGCGATCCGCTGGGCAAGACCTTGGGCAGACTCCGCCACGCTGATTTCGCCCTGATCACCACCCATATCGGTGCGCACCCAGCCGGGGTGGTAAATCCCCACCGCGATACCCTCTGACTTCAGGTCCACCGCCAAATTGCGCCCCAGATTGATCGCCGCCGCCTTGGAGGCGCGGTAGATATAGCTGCCCCCCGGTGCCCGCGTCTGCGACCCCATCTGCGAAGCAATGATCGCGATTTTCGCGCCCTTTGCCGCGCGCAGGTTCGGCATGAGCGATTGCACCGTCAGAAAAACCCCGGTCACATTGGTCGCGAAACTCTGCGCCCAAAGGTCGGGGCCAAAGCCGGTATCCAAGTCATCGCCCTTGTCCAGATAGACGCCCGCATTGCAGATCAGCAGGTCCAGTGGTCGGCCTTGCAGGTTTGCGGCAAAAGCGGCGTGGCTTGCCGGGTCGGTCACATCCAACACGGCCCCTGCCCCCGCGCTGCGGGCGGTGCCGATCACCTCTTCGCCTGCATCTTTATACTGTGCGGCCAGCGTCGCGCCGATGCCGCGGCTCGCGCCGGTGATCACAATGGTCATGGAGGGTCCTTTATCAGAATGGGCCTTTACCAGAATGCGCCTTTGCGAGAACGCGCCTTCAGGAAAGTTGGCGTTTGGGTTTGAACGGCAGGGGCATCAACGGTACGCCTTCTTCGACCAAGGCGCGGGCCTGATCCAGCCGCGCTTCGCCATAGATCGCACGTTCGGGCGTGCGCCCTGCGTGCATGTCGCGCGCTTCCCGAACGAAATTCTTGCCGACATAGTCCGAGGTCGCCTCGACCTTTTTGCGCAGCGCGGTCAGCGCTTTTTCCACATCGCTCACCGGGTTGGACAAAGCCGGCGCGGGCTTCTCCGCAGGCTGCGGTTTCTCGACCGCTTCGGGGGCGCACTCGCCCGACGTCACCCGCGGGGCCATCAGCGATTTGCGCACCTCGGCCGACCCACAGACGGCACAGCTCAGATGGCCCCCGCGGGCGAGGCTGTCAAAGGCTGCCGCCGATTGGAACCAACTGTCGAAACCATGCCCGGCCTCGCATTTCAACGCATAACGGATCATTCGCCCGGTCCTTGAACTCTCAATTCTAAATGGGCTGCCGCAGGAACGAGGTCAAGACAGGCGGGATCGGCCCGCACGTGCCATTGTCGCGCAATCAGCCCGCCAGACCGCCGCTGCGCGGATCGAAATCGCGGATCAACCGCGCCAGATCGGGCGCATCCACCAGCTGCGCAGCTTTCCGGCGCGAGCACCACAGCCGCTTGCGCTGTCCCTTCTCGGGGAACTGTTTCGCCAATGTCTTGACCTTGACCGGGTACAGCATCGCCAAACAGGGCACTGCCCCATCCTCCCCGGTTTTGGCATAGCTATAAACGCCCAGACATTGCCCGCGCACCTGCCCCACAACGCCGCCTTCCTCCCATGCCTCGACCAGAGCCGAGGCGGCGGGGGTTTTACCGTCCATCGGCCAGCCCTTGGGAATGATCCAACGCTTGCTGCCGCGCGAGGTAATCAGCAAGATCTGCAACTTGCCACGTTTACGACGCCAGCAAAGTGCTGAAAATTGAATGCGCAGATCGTCCTTTTGTCCGCCGTTCAGCGATATCGGTGCCTGTGTCGTCATCCGTCGCAGCCGCGCCCTCTGGCTGGTTGTTTTCGCCTTCACCCTAGCGCGGCAATCCTTGTCTGACCATATGCACTTGCCCCCCTTCAATGCATCAAAGATACTACCAAAATGATAAGATTTTGCGCCCTTCTGACCCTGTTCTGCGGCCTTGCCCTCCCCCTTCGGGCCGAGGCACCGCTGACCGTCTTCGCCGCCGCCAGCCTACGCGGCGCGCTGGAGGAGATCGCAGAAGCGTTCCCCGCGCCATTGGCCTTGGCCTACGGCGGGTCGGGCACGATGGCGCGGCAGGTCGCTGCCGGAGCGCCTGCCGATGTCGTCCTTCTCGCGAACACCGATTGGATGGATTGGCTGTCATATCAAGGGGTTAGCACCGCCGAGCAGGCCCAGATCGTCGCCCGCAACCACTTGGTGCTGATCGCCCCCCGTGGCACCGCCGCGCTGTCCCAGCCTGCCGACCTGCCCGCCCGGCTGGGCCGCATGGGGCGGCTCGCCATGGGCCAACGCGATGCGGTGCCCGCAGGCAGCTATGCCCGCGAATGGCTGACCCATGAGGGTCTATGGGAGAGCCTGCAAAGCCAATTGGCCGAGACCGACANTGTCCGCGCCGCNCTGGCNTTGGTCGCGCGCGGNGATACGCCNTTTGGNGTGGTTTATGCCAGNGACGCCCATGCNGAGGANGACGTGCAGATCGTCTATNAGGTGCCNGCCGANACCCATGCCCCCATNACCTATCCCGCCGCNGCCCTGACGCCGGAAGGCACCGCGCTGGTCGATTTCCTGANCACGCAAAAGGCGCAGACGATCCTTGAGNATCATGGTTTCCTTCGGGCCGATCATGGATCTTGACGCTGCCGCTTGGGCCGCGCTCTTGTTGTCGCTGCGGGTGGCGACTGTGGCGATGCTCTGCTCTCTGCCGCTGGCGCTTTGGGTTGCGTGGATCCTCGCCCGGAAGCAGTTTCGTGGCAAAGGCGTGTTAAGCGCGTTGGTCCATCTGCCACTGGTTCTGCCGCCAGTGGTGACGGGCTATCTGCTGCTGTTGAGCTTTGGCCGCAACGCCCCCATGGGTCGTCTGTTGGAGAGTTTCGGCATCGGCCTTGCTTTCCATTGGACCGGCGCAGTGCTGGCCGCTCTGATCATGAGCTTTCCGCTGATGGTCCGCGCCATGCGGCTGGCGATCGAAGCCGTNGACCCACGGATCGAGGCCGCCGCCGCCACNCTTGGCGCGCCGCGNATCAGCGTGTTCTGCCGCGTCACCCTTCCNCTGATCTTTCCCGGCATCCTTGCCGGNGCGGTGATGGGCTTTGCCAAGGCGATGGGCGAATTCGGTGCCACGATCACNTTCGTNGCCAATATCCCCGGCCAGACCCAAACCCTGCCGAGCGCAATTTGGACGGCACTGCAGGTGCCGGGCGGCGAGAGCCGCGCGCTGACCATGGCGGCGCTGGCCGGGCTGGTGGCGCTGGCCGCCGTGCTCCTTTCCGAAGCTTTGGCCCGGCGGGTCGCCAGACGCATCTCGGGGGCGCGCTGATGCTGGAGGTCACGCTGCGCCATCGGTTCGACGGCTTTGATCTGGACCTGTCATTCACCACCGAAGGGGGCATCACCGCGCTTTTTGGCCGCTCGGGTGCAGGCAAGACGACGGTGATCAACGCGCTTGCCGGATTGCTGCGCCCTGATGTCGGCCGCGTGGTGTTGGAGGGTGAGGTGCTCGTGGATACGCAGCGCGGCATCTGGGTGCCGCCACATCGCCGCAGGCTGGGCTATGTCTTTCAGGATGCGCGGCTTTTTCCGCATCTTGATGTGCGCAAGAACCTGACCTTCGGCACGCGCTATGCCCCGCGTGACAGCCTAGGTGCGGGCTTTGAAGATGTCGTGGCACTCTTGGGGATTGAACCCCTGCTCGACCGTGCCCCGGCGACCCTGTCGGGCGGAGAAAAACAGCGTGTTGCCCTTGGCCGGGCGCTGCTGTGCCATCCGCGTATGTTGTTGATGGACGAACCGCTGGCCAGCCTCGATGGGCCGCGCAAGCAAGAGATCCTGCCCTATCTCGAACGCCTGCGCGACGGGGGATTGGGCCTGCCGATCCTCTACGTCAGCCACGCGGTGGATGAGATTGCCCGGCTCGCCGATCGGCTGGTCTTATTGCAAAACGGGCGGCTAAAGGCGCAGGGCGCATTGTTCGACGTCATGGCCGACCTCGCCGCCGTGCCCCTGCTGGGCGTGCGCGAAGCGGGTGCGGTGCTGGAGGCCGATGTCATCGCCCATGCCGAAGACGGGCTTTCGACCCTCGCCGTGCGGGCGGGGCAGCTGGAATTGCCGGGGGTGCAAGCGCCGATAGGCACGCGGGTGCGGCTGCGGGTCTTAGCGCAGGATGTGATCTTGTCGCGCCAGCGGCCCGAGGGGCTGTCTTCGGTTAACATTCTGCCCGTGCGGGTGGATGCGGTGCATCCCGGTGACGGGCCGGGCGCTGCCATTGCGCTGGACGCGGGCGGTGACCGCCTGCTTGCCCGCGTCACGGCGCGGGCAGTGCGCGATCTTGATCTGCGCGAGGGGATGGGGTGCTACGCCATCATCAAGGCCACCACCGTAGCGCCGGGCAGTATCGGGCGCTGATCAGATCTTGGACGGCGTCCGACCCATCTTCTGTCTCAGTCGGGCAACCAGTTCCTCTTGCGGGATATCCGCCTCTATCGCCAGGCTGCGCAGGCCGAAATGCACATGGGCCATGTCTTGGTAATAGCTGGTATAGGCATAGTTCGTCGCCGCCCCGGCCACTGCGCCCAGCACCGGTACCGCCTGCGCGGCGAGCTTTTGCCCCATCACCAATGCCAGCCGTGGGGCCACGCGGGCGATCACTGCGTTCATCGCCCGGCCCGTCAGCGCCATGCGGACCGTCAAAAACCCCAGATCGGCGCTATCGTCATCGGCCAACGGCCCTGCAGCGGTGAAGACATGGACGCAGTCGAACTGCACATTCTCAGCCGCCGGATCAAACCCATGTTCCGCCGCCACGCCTTGGATGACCCGCAACAGCAGCGTTGTGGTCACCGGCAGTTCGGCCAGCGCCGTGGGCAGCCCCCCGGCCCCGCCAGCGGCCCCCATGGCGGTTGAGACCGCTTGGTTCAGCCAACCCTGCTGGTCCTTCACATAGCTGCGGCTGGAATGGGCGGCCTGCATGGCATGGCCAAGCGCCTTCATCGTCGCCCCTTCGAGGTTGCGGCGCACCGCCCCCGGCAAACGGTCGATCAACCCATCCGCGCTGCCGCCGATGAGGTTCAGCACATGAATGCCCACGCCGCCCGCCTGTTTATAGCGGCGGGCGATTTCATCCAGCCGGGCGTCGACATCAATAGTGCTGGGCAGGTTGCTTTCGATCTGCATGGGCGTCCCTCTTTGAGCTTAGGCTCAATGTGGGTCGGGTCTGGGGTAAAATCAATCGTGCCAGCGGCGAACCTTGCCGGTGACCCCGGCCCAAGCCCCCTCGGCTAAGGCGCGGCCCAAGATGCGCGCGGGGTTCGTGGGCGGGGGCATCTCTACGTCTTGCAGCAGGGTAAAGCCGAAGCGGTTATAGTAAGGCGCATCGCCCACCAGCATCACACGTTCCCACCCCAGCGGGGCCGCCTGCGCCAGTGAGGTTTCGATCAGTGCCGCGCCCAGCCCTTCGCCTTGCCTTGTGGGGTGCACCGCCACCGGGCCAAGTAACAGTGCGTTCGCCGCGCCGATGCGCACGGGCCAATAGCGGATCGCGCCCGCCAGAATGCCCGCACTGTCGCGCGCCACATGGCTCAGCCCCGCCACAGGCGGCACGCCGTCGCGTAGCCGGTAAGACGACAGCGCCTCGCGCCCCGGCGCGAAACAGGTGTCGTAAAGCGCTTCGACCTCCCAATGGTCAGCGGGCCCCTCCGGGGTCATCTTGTAGGGCGTCTGATGCAAGGCCGGAGGCTTTCAGGAGCAATTGCGGGTGGCGCTGGACGTAGCATGAGGCTAGCCATGGGTGCAAACCTTCAAGGAGTGTTCATGTTCTATCGTCCCGAAGACGGCCATGGTCTGCCGCATAATCCGTTCAACGCCATCGTCAGCCCCCGCCCCATCGGCTGGATCTCCAGCCGTGACGGTCAGGGCCGCGACAACCTCGCGCCCTATTCTTTCTTTAACGCTGTGGCCTATGTGCCGCCGCAGGTGATGTTCGCCTCGACCAGCGCCAAGGAAGACGTGGACGGCACCAAGGATTCCGTGGCCAACATCCGCGAGACCGGGGTGTTTTGCGTAAACGTGGTGGAATATGCGGCGCGCGACGTGATGAACGTGACCTCGGCCACCCTGCCCCATGGCGAAGACGAATTCGCGCGCGCCGGGATCGACAAAGCCGAATGCGAACAGATCGCCTGCGCGCGGGTGGCCAATGCGCCTGCCAGCCTCGAATGCAAGCTGACACAAATCGTGCAATTGCCGGGCGAGGCGAATTTCGCGGTCTTCGGCGAGGTCGTGGGCGTGCATATGCGCGACGATTGCGTGGTCGATGGGCGGTTCGACGTGACCCGGTTCCAGCCGCTGTCGCGTCTGGGGTATCGTGACTACACGGTGGTGCGGGATGTGTTTGAGTTGAAGCGACCGGATGATTGAATGACGAGGGGTATCGCCTGCCCGCGGGTCGGCGATGAGACAATGCCAGCTGCCACTTTATGGTTCAGTCGTGATGTGCGTTCTCTATGTCGCGCCTAGCCTCGCCGGATCGCCTACCCGGTCGCACCGGAGGTGCGCTCAGAATGATACGGCACGCCTTTGGCGTGACGGGCGGGCAGGCGATGGCCCGGCGCCTTCGGCTTGATTCCGGGCCGGTGGTAACCTCGAACAAAAAACAAAACCCGGCACCTCTTGGCGCCGGGTTTTCTATTCAGTGCCCGCCCAGAACCCCGGTGCGCACNTCGTAATCAACCGCCAGTTCATAATCAGGGTCGTCATCGCTATCGACCATCAGATGCCCCGCCTTGGTCAGCAACCGGTGACAATCGCGGCTCAGGTGNCGCAACTGCAGACGCTTGCCCGCCGCCTCGTATTTCGCGGCNATCGCCTCGATCGCCTGTAGCGCGGATTGATCCACCACNCGGCTGTCGGCGAAATCGACGATCACCACCTCGGGGTCGTTCTCTACGTCGAAAAGCTCGGCAAAGCCATCGGACGAGCCGAAGAACAGCGGGCCGTGGATCTCATAGACCTTGGCGCCCTCTTCGGTCACTGACCCCCGCGTGGTCGCATGGATACGGCGCGCGTTGTTCCANGCATAGGCCAGCGCCGAGACGATCACACCGACGACCACCGCCACGGCGAGGTCNTCCATCACGGTCACCACCGTCACCAGAATGATAACGAAGGCATCGATCAGCGGCACTTTCCGCAAGATGGTGAGCGAGTTCCAAGCGAAGGTGCCGATCACCACCATGAACATCACGCCAACGAGNGCGGCAAGCGGGATAAGTTCAATCACCGAGGACCCGACGAGGATGAAAAGCAGCAAGAACACNGCCGCCGCGATCCCGGCAACNCGGGTGCGGCCACCGGATTTCACGTTGATCATCGACTGACCGATCATCGCGCAGCCGCCCATGCCACCGAAGAAACCGGTGACCGTGTTGGCCACACCTTGGGCGATGCACTCTTGGCTGGCGCCGCCGCGCTTGCCGGTAAGATCACCCACAAGGTTCAGTGTCAGCAAGCTTTCGATCAGGCCAATGGCGGCGAGGATCACGGCATAGGGCAAGATGATCTCAAAGGTTTCCCAAGTGAGTGGCACCATGGGGATATGCAGGCTCGGCAATCCGCCTTGGATCGAAGCCAGATCGCCCACCCGCGGCACGTCGAGGCCAAAACCAATCACCAAAACGGCGATGATCCCGATGCCTGCAAGCGGCGCGGGGATCAGTTTGGTGATGCGCGGAGTGATCCAGATGATCGCCATGGTCGCCGCCACCAGGGCCAGCATGAGATAGAGCGGCTGGCCCGAAAGCCATTCGCCACCGCCCATGCCGTGGCCGGTATCGACCATGGTGCCGGGCACTTTGAACTGGCTCATCTGGGCCAAGAAAATCACAATCGCCAGACCGTTGACGAAGCCCAACATCACCGGATGCGGCACCAGCCGGATGAATTTGCCCCATTGCATGACGCCTGCGAAGATCTGCAAAAGCCCCATCAGCACCACGGTGGCAAAGAGGTATTCAACCCCATGCTGCGCTACCAAGGCCACCATGACCACTGCCAGCGCGCCTGTGGCGCCCGAGATCATACCCGGCCGACCACCGATCAGCGCGGTGATGAGACCGACGAGGAAGGCAGCATAGAGCCCGACCAGAGGGTGTACCCCGGCGACAAAAGCAAAAGCCACCGCTTCGGGCACCAAGGCCAGCGCCACGGTCAGCCCCGACAGCAATTCGATGCGCAGCCGCCCGATGGAAAAACCATCATCCGGCATCCAACGCAGATCGGTCACATCAAGGTTCTTGGCAAAATTGTGCAGCGTGGCGCGCATGGGGGCGTCCTTTGACTTTCGGAAAACGAATATAGCGCCCTGACCGCGGATGCGGGGCGCTTTTGGCTGCATCTAGAGGAATTTCGCCGCGAAGAAAAGCGTATTGCCTCCCTTCGGGCAGAGTTTGCTGCAATGCAGAAACGCTTTTGCGGGCCGAGTGAGCGGCGCAGGACCGGCATCCCCTGACGCAGACGTGTCGCGTCTCTTGGCAAAAACACTTGATCCCCGTGGCATTCTATGAGGTTCTTTGGGCCTTACCGGCAACCATCCAAGGCACAGGCTCCCTCCATGACAGATACGAAAATCGCCGTGATCGGCGGCTCCGGCATTTACGACATCGACGGGCTTCAGGATGCCGATTGGGTCACGGTTGAGACTCCTTGGGGCGCGCCGTCGGATCAGGTGCTGACCGGAACGCTGAACGGGGTCGCCATGGTCTTTCTGCCGCGCCATGGCCGGGGGCATGTGCATACGCCGACCTCTGTCCCCTACCGCGCGAATATCGACGCGCTTAAGCGATTGGGCTGTACGGATGTGATAAGCGTTTCCGCCTGCGGGTCGTTCCGCGAGGAAATGGCACCGGGGGATTTCGTGGTCGTCGATCAGTTCATCGACCGCACCATGGCCCGCGAGAAAAGCTTTTTCGGCCCCGGCTGCGTGGCGCATGTCTCTGTCGCCCATCCCACCTGCCCGCGGTTAAGCGACGCCTGCGAGACCGCCGCGCGGGAGGCGGGCATCAACGTGCACCGTGGCGGCACTTATCTGGCAATGGAGGGGCCGCAGTTCTCAACATTGGCGGAATCGAAAATGTACCGCGAAAGCTGGGGCGCGGATGTGATCGGCATGACCAATATGCCCGAGGCAAAGCTCGCCCGCGAGGCCGAGCTTTGCTATGCGAGCGTGGCGATGATCACTGATTACGACAGTTGGCACCCCGACCATGGCGAGGTGGATGTGACGCAGATCATCGCCACGCTGATGGGCAATGCCGACAAGGGCCGCGCCATGGTCTCGCGACTGCCCGCGCTTTTAGGTGCCGAGCGCGCGCCCTGCCCGCATGGCTGTGACCGGGCGCTGGAGTTTGCGATCCTAACCCAGCCGGATGCGCGCGATCCTGAGTTGCTGGCCAAACTGGATGCGGTGGCGGGGCGGATGCTTTGAACGCGGGCGGCGGCCCTGCATGGCTGAGTGCGGACGGTATTTAAGAAAGGATGAAGGGAGGGGGTTTGGTGCCCCTTTTCGGATGTTGGGCGGCGGGCGCAGATGGGGGGTTCGCCCGGGCGGCGCGTTGCGCTAAGACGGGTCCGGTCAAACACGCGGAAGGGCGGCATGAAACAGGTTCAGGACTATATTCGCACGATCATAGATTTCCCCCATGAGGGGATCATGTTTCGTGACGTGACAACGCTTTTTGCCGATCCGCGCGGGTTTCGCATGGCGATCGACCAGATGCTGCACCCCTATGCGGGGATCAACATTGACAAGGTGGTGGGGCTCGAAGCGCGTGGCTTTATTCTGGGCGGGGCGATTGCGCATCAGTTGAGCGTGGGTTTCGTGCCGATCCGCAAGAAGGGCAAGCTGCCCGGCACGGTGATCAGTCAGGAATATAAGCTTGAATATGGCGAGGCCATTGTTGAGCTGCATGACGATGCGATCAAGCCGGGTGAGAAGGTTTTGGTTGTGGATGATCTGCTGGCCACCGGCGGCACCGCGGAGGCCGGGATCAAACTGATCGAGCGTTTGGGCGGCGAGATCGTTTCCTGCGCCTTTATCATCGACCTGCCGGAACTTGGCGGGCGCAAGCGTTTGGAAGCGCTTGGCAAAGAGGTGCATGCGCTCTGCGCTTTTGACGGGCTTTAAGGCCTTAGGACGGCACCGGGGTTCATGATGCCCTTGGGATCGAGGGCCGTTTTGATCGCCCGCATGGCGGTGAGTTTGGCGGGGTCGCCGTAGCGTTCGAGGTCATCGACCTTGACGCGGCCCACGCCATGTTCCGCGCTGAACGAACCGCCGAGGTCGTGGACGAGGTCATGGACCACACGTTTCACCGCGTCGCGTTGGCCTTCGTAATCGGCGCGGTTTCTGCCCTTCGCGGGGAAGACGTTGTAGTGCAGGTTGCCGTCCCCGACATGGCCGAAACAGTTGATGCGGAAGTCGCCGAGCGCCGAGAGCGCATCGGTGGCGCGGGTGATGAACTCGGGGATCGCGCCGAGGGGCACTGAGATGTCGTGGCTTGAGACCGAGCCGATCAGGCGGTTGGCCTCGGGAATGGTTTCGCGGATGGTCCAGAAATCTTGGGCCTGCTGGGCGTTCTGCGCGATGAGGCCGTCCGAGACGAGGCCCGCGTCAAGCGCTGCGGCGAAGAGCGCCTCTAGCGCGGCGTCGGTGTCGATCTCTCCGGGGGTGCCGATGTCGATCAGGACGCACCATTGCGGGGTTTCGGCGAAGGGTTGGCGGATGTTGGGCAGGGTTTCGTTAAGGAAATCGAAACCTCTGCGGTGCATCAGTTCGAAAGCGCTGATCATTTCGCCCAAGTGGTCCCGCGCGAGGGAGAGAAGCGTCAGCGCCGCCGCTGGGCTTTCGACGACCATCAACGCGGTGCCACTGCGGGCGGGGCGCGCATAGAGTTTGAGGGCGGCGGCGGTGATCACGCCGAGCGTGCCTTCGGCGCCGATCAGCAGGTTGCGCAGATCGTAGCCGGTGTTGTTTTTGCGCAGGCGGGTGAGGCCGTGCCAAACTTGGCCGTCAGGCAGGACGGCTTCGAGGCCAAGGCAAAGGTCGCGGGCATTGCCATAGCGCAGCACGCCAGTGCCGCCTGCGTTGGTCGAGAGCGTGCCGCCGATCCGCGCGGTCCCTTCGGCAGCGAGGGACAGGGGAAAGAGGCGGTTTGCCTCTTCGGCGGCGGCTTGGACATCGGCGAGGATGACGCCCGCTTCGGCGACCAGTACGTTCTCTTCAGGCAGGACGGCGCGGATGCGGTTCATGCGCTCAAGGGAGAGGATCAGCGGTGCCGGGCCATCGCTGCTGATCTGCCCGCCAACAAGCCCGGTGCCGCCGCCATAGGGCACGACCGGCACGCGGGCGGCATGGGCGGCGCGGATCAGGGAGGCGACCTCTTCGGTGGTGCGCGGCAGGGCCAAGACGCCACCCTGCCCTGCATAACGGCCGCGGGGTTCTTCGAGGTAGCGCTGCTCGGGGTCGCGCAGCACATCGTCTGGCAGTTGTGCGCGCAGGGCGTCGATGAAGGCGGTGTCGGCGGGATTCAGTATCATGGGCCTTTGATCCTGCGCGGGGCGCGCGGATGCAAGGGCAAAGCGCCGGAACGGCTGGGAGAATGCGGGGCGTGAGGCGGGGCAATAATGCCCCGGCGATGCTTGTATCAGCAGCGGAGCGCTCCGCGCAGAGGCTTAGCCTACGTCCGTGCGCCCGCGCCGATCTTTGCGCAGGGAGGCGTAGAGCACATGGGTCCGCCAGCGGCCATCGATTTGCAGATAGCTCTGCGCGACGCCTTCGTATTTAAAGCCCGCCTTTTCAAGCAGGCCGCGGGAGGCTTGGTTTTCTGGCAGGCAAGCGGCCTCGATGCGCGACAGGTCGAGCCGGGTGAAGGCCTGATGCACCGTCGCCTCTATCGCCTCACGCATGTAGCCTTGGCGGGCGAAGGGCTCACCCGTCCAATAGCCGAGCGTGCCGGATTGGGCAGGACCGCGGCGGATGTTGTCGAGGGTGATCGCACCGACGAGATTTTGATCGCTGCGCCGGATCAGGAAGAGCGGCATCGCGTTGCCCGAAGACACCGAGCGCTGCGCCCAGTAGACGCGGTTGGTGAAAGCCTTGCGGGTCAGGTGATCCTCGGCCCATGTCGGCTCCCACGGGCGCAGGTAGTCGTTGCTGGCGCGGCGCAGGGCGGACCAGGCGCGGAAATCGGCATGGATCGGCGGACGCAGGGTCAGCCGTTCCGTTTCGATCCGCAGTTTGCGTCGCCCCAGCAGCATCAGGCGGCGCGTCTGCTGTGAAGCTCGTCGAGCGTTGGTGCGCTGTCGACCGGGCCGTAGAGGGCCAACGCCGCCGGAGCTTGGGTCGCCATGCGCTCGGCGAAATCGCGCACATCGCCGGTGGTGACGGCGTCGATCTGGGCCACGGTCTCTTCGAGGGGCGGAACGCGGTCCCAGATTTGGATGAGGCGGGCCAGACGTTCGGCGCGGTTTGAGGGGCTTTCCAGCCCCATCAGCAGCCCGGCTTTCATCTGGGCGCGGGCGCGGGCGACTTCGGCGGGGGACATGTCAGAGGCCGCGCGTTTCATCTCGTCGATGGTGATGTTTGCCAGTTCGGGCAATTGCTCGGCGCTGGTGCCGGCGTAGATCGTGGTCATGCCCGTATCGGCATAGGCACCGGCTTGGGCAAAGATCGTATAGCAAAGGCCGCGGTTCTCGCGGATCTCTTGGAACAGGCGCGAAGACATGCCGCCGCCCAAGGCAGAGGCGTAGATTTGGGCGATGTAGATGTCATCCGAGCGGTAGCCGGGGCTTTCAAAGCCAAGGGCGAAATGGGCCTGTTCAAGCTGCTTGACCTGCCGGAACTCGCCCCCGCCGAAACGGGCGCTGTCGATCTGGTAGAGCTTTTTCGAGGGCATGTCGCCAAAGAGGCTTTCGGCTAGTTTTACGATCTTGTCGTGGTCCACGGCACCGGCAGCCGAGAGGATCATCTGCTCGGGGCCGTAGTGGTCCGCGATGAAGCGTTGCAGATCGTCGCGCGAGAAGGCCGAGACACGTTCAGACGGGCCGAGGATGGTGCGGCCGATGGGTTGATCTGGATAGGCCTGCTCTTGGAGCCAGTCGAAGATCACATCGTCGGGCGTGTCGAGGGCTTGGCCGATCTCTTGCAGGATCACGCCGCGTTCGACTTCAACCTCAGAAGGGTCCAGCACCGGGTTGCGCAGGATGTCGGCGATCACGTCGAGGCCGAGCGCCACGTCGTTTTCCAGCACGCGGGCGTAATAGGCGGTGACTTCGCGCGAGGTATAGGCGTTGATATAGCCGCCCACGTCTTCGATCGCTTCGGCGATTTGCAGCGACGAACGGGTGGCGGTGCCCTTGAAGGCCATGTGCTCAAGGAAATGCGCGATGCCGTTTTGTTGAGGCGTTTCGTGCCGTGCGCCTGCGTTCACCCAGACGCCGATGGCGGAGGAGGCGAGCCCCTCCATATGTTCGGTGACGATCCGGAAGCCGTTGGGCAATGTGGTCTGTTTGAGGCTCACGCGGGGAGGTTTCCTTTGATATGCGCTTTCAGCGCGTCGAGGTCATTGGGCAGCCGGGTGAAACGTTCTTCCCGGTCGAAAAGGTCCGCCATGCGCGGCGGCAGGGGCGGGCGAATGCCGGTGGCGGCTTCCACCGCGTCGGGGAATTTGGCCGGATGCGCGGTGGCCAGCGTGACCATCGGGGTGGCCGGATCGCGCAGCTCATCTGCGACTTTCACGCCAACGGCGGAATGTGGGCAGAGCAGCTCGCCCGTGGTGCGGCGGCGGTCGGTGATGGTGGCACTGGTTTCTTCTTCCGAGGCGCGGCCCGAGCGGTAGGTGTCTTGCAGCGCCTGCATGGCGCCTTGAGAGACATCGAAACCGCCCTGCCCCAGTTCGTCCATCAGTTGGGCTACGGCACCGGCGTCGCGGTCATAGGCGTCGAAGAGGGCGCGCTCGAAGTTCGAAGAGACCTGAATGTCCATCGAAGGGCTGATCGAGGGGGTCACGCCGCCTTTGTGGTAGCCTTGACCTGAGAGACAGCGGTGCAGGATGTCGTTCTGGTTGGTGGCGACCACCAGATCGGCGATGGGCAAACCCATGCGTTTGGCGATGTAGCCCGCGAAGATGTCACCGAAGTTGCCGGTGGGCACGGTGAAGCTGATTTCGCGGCCCGGTGCGCCGAGGCTGGTAGCGGCTGTGAAGTAGTAAACCACCTGCGCCAGCACCCTGCCCCAGTTGATCGAGTTCACCCCTGCCAGCCGCACGGAATCGCGGAAGTCGAAATCGTTGAACATGTCTTTCAGGCGCGCTTGGCAGTCGTCGAAATCGCCATCGATGGCCAGCGCGTGGACGTTGGACTCCGCTGGCGTGGTCATCTGGCGGCGCTGCACGTCAGACACCCGACCATGCGGGTAGAGGATGAAAACATCGACGTTATCAAGCCCCTTGAAGGCTTCGATCGCGGCCGAGCCGGTGTCGCCCGAGGTCGCGCCGACGATGGTCACCCGCTCGCCCTTGCGACCCAGAGCGGCCTGAAACATCTGGCCGATCAACTGCATGGCGAAGTCTTTGAACGCCAATGTCGGGCCGTGGAAGAGTTCNAGCAGGAAGTGGTTCGGAGNCANTTGCACCANGGGTGCGCGGGCGGTGTGGCCGAAACCCTNGTAGGCGCGGGCGATGATNGCGCGNAATTCGTCNTCGGTAAACGTGTCGCCGATGAAGGGGCGCATAACCGTAAAGGCGACCTCTTCGTAGCTTTGGCCCTGCATGGCGTTGATTTGCTCAGGCGTAAGCGTCGGGATGGTTTCGGGTACATAGAGCCCGCCGTCACGGGCAAGGCCGGTCAGCATCGCCTCTTCGAAGGACAGGACAGGGGCGGTGCCACGGGTAGAGATATAGCGCATAGGGTCAGTCGACTTTCGGCGTTGCAGGGGCGCGGCGGCGGCGCAGGAAAAGAACGGTCATCGCCAGCCAGATGGCGGCGAGGGAAAACCAGGTGATCGCATATTGCAAGTGATCGTTGGGGATACGGGTGGTATCCACGGGCAGCGGCGTGATCTTGGGGTCCGGCCCGCTGCCATCGCGGACCACGACGAGGAGCGGCTCGGTGTTAAGCGTGTCAGCCATGACCTCCACATCCCGGGCGAACCAGATGTTGCTTTCGGTGTCGGCTTCGGGCGTGAAACTGTCGACCTCTTGGGGCCATTGCAAGTTGCCGGTCAGGGTGGCGCTGCCCGCGGGGGCGATGGCGTCTTTGTTCGCTGTGGCGGTAAAGCCGAGGTCGACGAGGATGCGGCGGCCATCCTCCAAGGTCATGGGCGCGATGACACGGTAGCCTGCGCCTTTCTGCTTCTGGCTGACCAGCACATGCAGCGCCTCGGCCCCGATCTCTCCGCTGACCGTGACGGGCAGATAGGCGTCGGCTTGTGGGTCAGGATCGCGGGGCAAGGCCACCGGAGCGGCGGTGATCCGGGCGTTGATATCGGCGATGATCGCCTCTTTCCATGCCAGTCGCTGCACCTGCCAGACCCCGAGTGCAACGAGGATGGCTGCCCCGCCAAGGCCGACGATGATGAAGAACAGGCTGCGCCGCATTCGAATCTCTCTGGCTGAAACGACAAACGCGCGAAGAGGGCTTCGCGCGTTTGGGTTTTACGGGTGTGGGGCGCGGATGCAACCCCGCCTTATGTTTAGGGCTGGCCCCACATGTAGACGGCAAAGAAGAGGAACAGCCAGACCACGTCAACGAAGTGCCAGTACCACGCCGCCGCCTCGAAGCCGACGTGGCGTTCGGGGGTGAAGTGGCCGCGCATGGCGCGCAGCAGGCAGACGAAGAGGAAGATCGTGCCGATCACAACGTGGAAGCCGTGGAAGCCGGTCGCCATGAAGAAGCTGGAGAAATACATATCGCCGCCGAAGGTCCAATCGTCATGGACCAGCAGTTCGTAGTATTCGTAAGCCTGCAACGCGGTGAAGAGCACGCCGAGGATCACGGCGATGGTCAGGCCCGAGATCAGGTCCCTGCGGTTGTTCTCATGCGCCAGCGCGTGGTGGGCCCATGTCACGGCACAGCCCGACAGCAGCAGCACCAGCGTGTTGATCAGCGGCAGGTGAAAGGCGTCAACCGCGTGGATTTCGGGCTGGACGTACTCTGAGCCGACATACTCATACATCGGGTAAAGGGCCTGTTTGAAGAAGGACCAGAACCACGCGACGAAGAACATGACTTCGGACATGATGAACAGGATGAAGCCATAGCGCAGGCCGATCCGCACCACACCGGTGTGATCGCCCACTTCGCTTTCAGAGACCACTTCGGACCACCATGCGAACATGACGTAAAGTGTGGCGACCAGCCCGCCCAAGAAGACGAAGGGCGTCATTCCGTGCATCCACAGGACGGCGCCCGCCAGCATGGCAAATCCGCCTACCGACCCCAAAAGCGGCCAGGTCGAGGGGGGGAGAATATGGTAGTCGTGGTTCTTTGCATGGGCCATGGTTGCGGGTCCCTCACCTTTGTTTAATCAGGTCGTTAATTCGTTGTTGTGGCGCTGTCCTGATCGAGGGCGGCATAGCCCTCGGGCAGGTCAATTTCGTAGAATGTATAGGACAGAGTGATGGTATGTACAAACTTCCCATCGCGGTCTTCGACCATTTCCGGATCGACGAAGAAGCTTACCGGCATCTGCACGCGCTCACCCGGTGCCAGCACCTGTTCGGTAAAGCAAAAGCAGTCGATCTTTTCGAAAAACGGCCCGGCGGTATAGGGGGTCACGTTGTAGCTGGCCTGCCCTGCGACCGCATGGTCGGTGGGGTTGTAGGCTTCATAGAAGGCCAGCCCGGTCTCGCCGATCCGCACTTCCATTTCACGCACCACGGGTTTGAACTCCCAAGGCATGCCGTCGTTGAGCGAGCCGTCAAAGCGGACCTTGACGGTCTGGTCCAGCACATCCGCGCTGCCTGCCGATACCTGCCCTGGCGTCCCGCCGAAGCCTGTCACGCGGCAGAACCAATCGTAGAAAGGGACAGATGCCCAAGCCAAACCGCCCATCAGCACCACGACACTCACGGTTTGCATTACTGTTTTCTGAGGACCGGAAAGCGCCATTATTGGGTCACCTCACGCTGATTGGCTGGCAATTCAAAATCCGTTTGCGTGATCTTGACGTAGGTTAACGCCATGATCAGCACCACGAAGGCACCCAGCATCAGGCCCACGCCGATATTGCGGCCACGGCGGCGTTTGTGCAGTTCATGCTCAGGACGAAAGCTCATGCCCAGCCCCCCAATCCAAAGGTGCGCAGGGCGGCTTCGCCCAGAATCGCCCCGAAGTGCAAAAAGAGATAGGCCAGCGACAGACGGAAGAACTTGCGCTCTTCGGCATAATCGTCACCCTCGGCTATGACCTCGTTCCGCTTCCAGATGCGGTAAGCGCCCAGCAGGAAGGCGGCGTTCAAGACCAGCGCCACGGCGAAGTAGAAGATCCCACCGATGGCGGTGAAGGCTGTGCCAATGGCCAGTGCGGCCAGCAGAACCGTGTAGACGAGGATATGCAGCCGCGTCGCCGGGCGGCCGTGGGTCACGGTCAGCATCGGCACTTTGGCATCGTCATAGTCAGAGCGCATGAAGAGCGCCAGCGCCCAGAAATGCGGCGGGGTCCACATGAAGATTAGCGCGAACATCAGCCAAGCCTCGACCGAGAAGCTGCCCGTGGCGGCGACCCAGCCGATCACCGGTGGGAAGGCCCCGGCGGCACCGCCGATGACAATGTTCTGCGGCGTCAAACGCTTGAGCCACATGGTGTAGAACACGGCGTAGAACAGGATGGTAAAGAGCAACATCCCCCCCGCCAGAAGGTTGGTCGCCAGGCCCAGCATCATCACCGACAGACCCGACAGCGCCACGCCGAGGGTCAACGCCTCTCCGGGTTGGACCCGGCCCGAGGGGATGGGACGCCCGCGCGTGCGGCGCATCACCGCGTCGATATCGGCATCCCACCACATGTTGAGCGCGCCCGAGGCGCCGCCGCCGATGGCGATGAACAAGATTGCGCAAAAGCCGATGACGGGATTGACCGAGACCGGCGCGGCCAACAGCCCCACGAAGGCCGTGAAGACGACAAGCGACATGACGCGCGGTTTCAGCAGGGCGAAGTAATCCCCCAGCTGCGCGTCGTATTCACGTGTTGGCGTATTGGTGATGTCAGTCATCCCGAACCCTCCAAGGGTAAACACGGGGCACGGGCCTGCGCCCTGCCCCGTGGCACTGGCTTACTTAGAGGCGACGGTCAGCGGCTGTTCGATGCCCGCATATTCCGCCTTGGCGTTGCCAAGCCATTCCGCATAGGCCTCTTCCGAGACGACTTTGACGGTGATCGGCATATAGGCGTGGGCCTGCCCGCAAAGCTCGGAACACTGACCGAAGTAGACGCCTTCCTGTTCGGCGGTGAACCACAGTTCCGCCAAACGGCCCGGCACGCCATCCTGTTTCACGCCGAAGGCGGGAATGGTCCAAGAGTGGATCACGTCGCTTGCCGTGACCTGCACGACAATGGTCTTGCCCACGGGGATCACCACCGATGTGTCGGTGGCCAGCAGGAAGTCTTCGCGGGCATAGCCTTCGTCTTCGAGCTTGGCGACCATCGCGTCGTTCAACACGAAGGGGGTCACATCTTCGTCGCCGTCACCCAGCGTGGCTGGGGCACCGATCATATAGCTGTCAAAGGCAATCTCTTCGTCGACATATTCATAGGTCCAGTACCACTGGTTGCCGATCGCCTTGATGGTGATGTCCGCTTCGGGGATTTCCTGCTGGCGGAACAGGATCGGCAGCGAATAGGCACCGATCAGCACAAGGACGAGAATCGGCAGGATCGTCCAAGCGATCTCAATCGGGGTGTGGTGCGTGAAGGACGAGGGGTTCGGGTTCCGCTTTTTGTTGTAACGGATCATGACCCAGATGATCAGACCGGTCACGAAAATGGTGATCAGCGTGATGATCACGAGAATCAGGTAATCCAGATCGTGAATATCCTGCGCCAACCGCGTCACAGCGGGTTGAAAGCCTGTCTCGCCGTCAACAGGTCTGCCGATGACATCAAGCCCGTCAATGCGCAGGCTGTCCTGTGCCAATGCAGGCAGGGCGGCAAGGCTGGTCAAAAGACCGGAAAGGGGGAGTAGATGTTTCATATGTCGTCCTGATCTTGTGACCATTAAGAAGCCGATAAGGCACCCCAAACCGCTGCTGCGATCCGGTGCCGTTGTAATCCTGGGTGCTTACAATCATATTCTGCCTACAAGATAAAGTCACATGCTTGCGTCATAGAGCCGCGCGAGACAGTTTTGTGACAGCAAGCAAGGATACCCCCAATGAGCCGCGCGCATTTCACCCCCTTCGAGGCCGATCTGGACCGAGAAACCGCTCTGAGCGTGCTGCGCGAGGCCGTGGCCGGTGCCGATGACGGGGAATTGTTCCTCGAACGGCGCCGCTCCGAGGCACTGGTGTTCGATGACGGACGTCTCAAAACCGCCAGCTACGATGCCGCCGAGGGCTTTGGCCTGCGCGCCGTGCGCGGCGAAGTGGCAGGCTATGCCCATTCGACCGAACTGAGCGAAGCCGCCCTGCGCCGCGCGGCAGAAACGGCGCGGCTGGCGGTGGGCGATGGCGGCGGCACATGGGCCGATGCTCCGCAGGCCAGCAATACGCGGCTCTATACGGACGAAGACCCGATCGCGGGCCATGCCTTTCCGGTCAAGGTCGATACCCTGCGCGAGATCGACGCCTATGCCCGTAGCCTCGATTCCCGCGTGGTACAGGTGAGCGCCACGATCGCGGCCAGCATTCAAGAGGTCGAGATCCTCCGCCCCGAGGGGCATTCGGTGCGCGACGTGCGCCCCATGACACGGGTCAATGTCTCGGTCATTGTCGAGCAGGATGGCCGCCGCGAGAGCGGAGGTGTCGGCGGCGGCGGGCGGATTGGGCTTGATGGCATGCTCGCGCCCGACGACTGGCAGGCCAAGGTCCGCGAAGCCCTGCGCATCGCCTGCGTGAACCTAGAGGCCGTCCCTGCCCCGGCGGGCGTGATGGACGTGGTGCTTGGCCCCGGCTGGCCCGGCATCCTGCTGCACGAAGCCATCGGACACGGGCTTGAGGGCGATTTCAACCGCAAGGGCTCCAGCGCCTTTGCCGGGCTGATGGGCCAGCAGATCGCCGCAAAGGGCGTGACCGTGCTGGACGATGGCACGATCCCCGACCGACGCGGCTCGATCTCGGTCGATGACGAAGGCACCCCCTCGGCGCGCAATGTGTTGATTGAGGACGGCGTGCTGGTGGGCTATATGCAGGACCGTCAGAACGGGCGGCTGATGGGCGGAGCCTCTACCGGGAACGGACGGCGGCAATCCTATGCGCATATCCCGATGCCGCGCATGACCAACACCTATATGCTAGGCGGCGATGCGGCACCGGAGGACATCGTGGCCGACCTCAAAGATGGGATTTATGCCATCGGATTTGGCGGCGGTCAGGTCGATATCACCAACGGCAAGTTCGTATTTTCCTGCACCGAGGCCTACCGCGTGCAAAACGGCAAGATCGGCGCGCCGGTCAAAGGGGCCACGCTGATCGGCGACGGGGCCACGGCGCTGCAGCAGATCCGCGCCATTGGCAATGACCCGACGCTGGACCCCGGAATGGGCAACTGCGGCAAGCAGGGCCAATGGGTGCCGGTGGGCGTGGGCCAGCCGACCCTGATGATCGGCGGGCTGACCGTGGGCGGGGCCGCGACCTGACGACACGTCTGAGTTGAATCGAATGGGTTGGAGAAAATTCATAGGTTGTTAAGCACTAAATCCTATACCTGATTCTGCAACGGACGGAGCTTCGGGATGACTGACAAGGACCTACATCCTTCTTCCACTCACCCCCCACTCCCACCCACCCAGGAAGATGAACAGTTTGCCCGGCTTCGTCTGTTGCGCTCACGCAGGGTGGGCATTTCAACCTACCGGCGTCTGCTGGATGAACATGGCTCTGCGATCAATGCGCTGATCGCCTTGCCCGAAGTGGCGCAGGCCGCAGGCATTTCGGACTATCGCATTTGCCCCGAAGGGGTTGTTCAGGCCGAACTCAATGCCGCCCGCACCGCCGGGGCGCGGCTGCTGGTTCAGGGACAGGCGCCCTACCCCGACCTATTGAATGATCTCGACGATGCCCCGCCCTTTTTGTGGATGATCGGTGACCCATCCCTCCTCACCCGGCCTATGATTTCATTGGTCGGTGCGCGGAATGCCTCCTCGCTTGGGCTTCGCATGGCACGCACCCTCGCGGCGGAGCTTGGGGAGGCTGGGTTTGTCGTCGTCTCCGGCCTTGCGCGGGGCATCGACGCCGCTGCCCATTCCGCCGCGCTTGCCCATGGCACCATCGCCGTGCAGGCGGGCGGGGTCGACATTATATACCCAAGCGAGAATGCAGAACTGGCTGAACAGATCGCGGCGCAGGGGCTGCGCCTGTCAGAGCAACCAATAGGTCTGCAACCGATGGCGCGGCATTTCCCACGCCGCAACCGCATCATCTCTGGCCTGAGCCGGGCAACCGTGGTGGTTGAGGCAGCGGCCCGCTCGGGCAGCTTGATCACCGCACGCGATGCATTGGATCAGGGGCGCGACGTGCTGGCGGTGCCCGGGCACCCGATGGACGCGCGCGCGGCGGGCTGCAACATGCTGATCCGCGATGGCGCAGTGCTGGTCCGCTCCGCCGCTGACGTGCTGGAGGTTTTGCCGGAGTTGGCCACGCAGGGGCCCGAATTACCCCGACGCAAGCCCGCGCCGCCCCCACTTCGGGCAAAAACGCCTCCGCCAAACCGCGGCCCCGTCGCAAAGCTCCACGCGCAGATCCTCGCCCGCCTCGGCCCCGCCCCAGTCGCAGAGGATCAGTTGATCCGCGATCTGCAAGTGCCCAGCAGTGACGTGGCCCCTGCCCTGCTTGATCTTGAGATGGAGGGGGAAATTCAGCGTCAGCCGGGCGGGTTGCTAAGCCGTTCCGCCTGACGGCGTCGCACATTTCGGCCCGCTCAAACCATAGCTGCGCCGTGGCGCCTCCGCGAGGCACAGCCCCGGCCAAGGCGCCGCCGAAAGCCGCCCGTCATTGGCGGCAATACGGCCCATCCGCCCTGCCAAACCGCTGCGCGCCAAACCCCTCATCCGCAGCAGCCGCATTGACAAACACCCCCGCCATCCCACATGAGACAGCGCAAAGCCGCCCTCATTTTTGATCTAAGGTGCCTGTATTTATGCCCGTCGTCGTTGTCGAATCCCCAGCCAAGGCCAAAACGATCAACAAATATCTGGGCGACGATTACACCGTTCTCGCCTCTTACGGCCACGTCCGGGACTTGCCGCCAAAGGACGGATCGGTCGACACCGACGCCGATTTCGACATGAAATGGGAAGTCGCCTCCGACAGCAAGAAACACGTCAAAGCCATCGCCGACGCGCTGGCCAAAGACAACGCACTGATCCTCGCGACTGACCCCGACCGCGAAGGCGAGGCGATCAGCTGGCACCTGCAAGAGGCGCTGACCAAGCGCAAGTCGATCAAGAAAGACACGCCCGTCAGCCGCGTCGTCTTTAACCAGATCACCAAAAAGGCCGTGACCGAGGCGATGCAGAACCCGCGTCAGGTCGACATGCCGCTGGTCGAGGCCTATCTCGCCCGCCGCGCGCTGGACTATCTGGTGGGGTTCAACCTCTCTCCCGTGCTTTGGCGCAAACTGCCCGGCGCGAAATCCGCCGGACGTGTGCAATCGGTCACCCTGCGCCTGATCGTCGAGCGCGAGATGGAGATCGAGGCTTTCCGCGCCCGTGAATACTGGTCGGTAAAAGCTCTGCTCTCTACGCCGCGCGGCCAAGAGTTTGAGACACGCCTTGTTTCGCTTGCAGGCAAAAAGCTGGATCGCTTCGATCTGGCCGACGCCACGCAGGCCGAGATGGCCGTGCAGGCGATCACCAGCCGCGCGCTGAAAGTGATGAACGTCGAGGCGAAACCGGCCAGCCGCAACCCCTCGGCCCCTTTCATGACCTCGACCCTGCAGCAGGAAGCCAGCCGCAAATTCTCCATGGGCGCGCGCCAGACCATGTCGACCGCGCAGCGCCTTTATGAGGCCGGGCACATCACCTACATGCGGACCGACGGCATCGACATGGCGCCCGAAGCGGTGAGCATGGCGCGTGATGCGATCGCTGACCGTTTCGGCGCGGATTACGTGCCGAAAGAGCCGCGTATCTATAAAAACAAAGCGAAAAACGCTCAGGAAGCGCACGAATGTATCCGCCCCACGGATATGACCAAAGACGCGAAGACACTGAAGCTCGATGCCGATCAGGCGAAGCTTTATGACCTGATTTGGAAACGCACGCTGGCCTGCCAGATGGAAAGCGCCCGGCTGGAGCGCACCACGGTTGAGGTCGGCAGCGATGACGGTCAGGTTGGCCTGCGCGCCAATGGTCAGGTCGTGCTGTTCGACGGGTTCTTGCGGGTCTATGAAGAAGGCCGTGATGATGTGGTCGATGAGGACGACAAGCGTCTGCCACAGATCAGCCAAGGCGACGCGATGGACAAACGCGCCGTCACCCCGGAGCAGCATTTCACCCAGCCGCCGCCGCGCTATACCGAAGCCACGCTGGTTAAACGCATGGAAGAGCTCGGCATCGGCCGCCCCTCGACCTATGCCAGCATCGTCACCACGATTCAGGACCGCGAATATGTTCGCAAGGATGGCAACCGTCTGATCCCCGAGGATAAGGGCCGGCTGGTCACCGCATTTCTCGAAAATTACTTCCGCCGCTACATCGGCTATGATTTCACCGCCGATCTCGAAGACCAGCTTGATAAGGTCAGCGCGGGCGATGCCGCCTATAAGGAAGTGCTGCGTCGCTTCTGGCGTGATTTCTCGGCGGCGATTGCAGAAACATCCGAGTTGCGCATCACCGAGGTCTTGGAAAAGATCAATGAGGTGCTCGAGCCCCATCTTTTCCCGCCGACCGAAGACGGTGGCGACCCCCGGCTTTGCCCCAATTGCGAAATTGGCCGCCTGTCGATGCGCACGGCCCGTTCGGGCGGCGCCTTTATCGGCTGCTCGAACTACCCCGAATGCCGTTACACACGCCCCTTTGGCCCGCCCGATCCGGAGGCCGAAGCCAGCGCCATCCCTCCCGACGGGAAGCTGCTGGGCGAAGATCAGGGCGACGAAATCCGTGTCTTCAAGGGCCGTTTCGGGCCTTACGTCCAGCGCGGGCCGGTGACTGAGGAAAACAAAAAACCGCCGCGCCAGTCGATCCCCAAGGATTGGGTGCCCGAGGATCTGACGCTGGAACAGGGCGTGATGCTGCTGTCGCTCCCGCGTGAAATCGGCCCCCACCCCGAGGATGGCGTCATGGTCTGGGCCAATATCGGCCGCTACGGGCCTTACATCAAACACGCCGAAAGCACCTCGGACCGGGGCGGCACCAATGCCAACCTTGAGGGCATCGATGAGGTTTGGACCGTCGGCATGAACCGCGCGGTGCAGCTTTTGGCCGAGAAGGTTGCCAGCCGTGGTGGCCGTGGCAAGGCCGCAAAACCGATCCGCGAGATGGGCGAGCACCCGGATATGGGCGGCGCGGTCAATGTCATGGAAGGCAAATACGGGCCTTACGTGAAGTGGGAAAAGGTCAACGCGACGATCCCGAAAGAGATCGAGCCGGGCGACCTGACCATGGAACGCGCGGTCGAGTTGATCGAAGAGAAGCTCGCCAAGTCCCCCGCCAAACGCAAGGCGGCGACCAAGAAGGCACCGGCCAAGAAAGCCGCGGCCAAAAAACCCGCGGCAAAGAAGGCGGCAGCCAAGAAAGCGCCCGCCAAAAAGGCTCCGGCCAAGAAACCCGCCGCGAAGAAGCCGGCGGCGAAAAAGGCCGACAGCGCGTAATTACGCCGCCAGACCACAGCGGCCGCGCCGGGGATCGGCGCGGTTCCGCCTGTGGGCGGCGTTTACATCCAACATCATGAATATGTGATTTGCCATCTCCCTTCGATTTTCCGATCAGGGAGCCGGCAAGACCAATATGAAAGGCAGATTGATGTCAGGCATTAAATTCACCCGGCGTGGCGTGATCGCCGCGAGCGGTGCGGCGCTAATGACCCCGCAAATCCTGCGCGCGCAGGAATTCGGCCAAGCGGCCCGCGAGTTTTCCAACGAAGCCCCTGTTTCGCGCAATGCGTCGAGCTTTGCCACGCAGCGTTGGCAGGACCACTTTGACAGTCTTGGCAAAGGCGCGATCGTGGCCGACACCATCAGCCGCGCCCTGCATTATTGGAGCGCCGACGGCCAGACCTACAAGGTCTACCCGACCTCCGTGCCCGCCACCGAAGAGCTGACCAAACGCGGCTACACCGAAATCGTGCGCAAGAAAGAGGGCCCCGATTGGACCCCGACCGCGTCGATGATGGAACGCTTCCCGCACTACAAATACATGCCGCCCGGCCCCGATAACCCGCTTGGCACCCATGCGATGTATCTCAGCTGGCCTGCCTATATCATCCACGGCACCCATGACACGCGCAAGATCGGACGCCGCTCCTCGGACGGCTGCATCGGTCTCTATAACGAGAAGATCGAAGAGCTTTTCGGCATGTGCCCCGTCGGCACGCAAGTGCGTATCATCTGACCCTTCTGGGCGGCCTCGCTGCGTAGCACCACGTAATTGACACTGCGACGACGCAGGGTCACATATGGCGCAACGAAACCAGAGGGAGGTCGCCCGTGAACAAAATCTATGGATCCGCCGCCGAAGCGCTGGAAGGCGTTCTGTCGGATGGCATGCTGATCGCCGCGGGGGGCTTTGGCCTTTGTGGCATTCCGGAATTGCTGCTGCAGGCGATAAAGGAAAACGGGGCCAAAGACCTCACCTTTGCGTCGAACAACGCGGGCGTCGATGATTTCGGCATCGGCATTCTGCTGCAATCGCGGCAGGTGAAAAAGATGATCTCCTCCTACGTGGGCGAGAACGCCGAGTTCATGCGCCAGTACCTCTCCGGTGAGTTGGAGTTGGAGTTCAATCCCCAAGGCACTTTGGCCGAACGCATGCGCGCGGGCGGTGCGGGCATCCCGGGTTTCTATACCAAGACCGGCGTCGGCACCCAGATCGCCGAGGGCAAAGAGGTCAAACAATTCCGGGGCGAGGATTACATCCTCGAAGAGGGCATCTTTGCCGATCTGTCGATCGTGAAAGCGTGGAAAGCCGACGACACCGGCAACCTTGTCTTCCGCAAGACCGCGCGCAACTTCAACCCGCCTGCCGCGATGTGCGGTAAGGTCTGCATCGTCGAGGTCGAAGAGATCGTCCCGCGTGGCAGCCTCGACCCCGATAAAATCCACCTGCCGGGCATCTACGTGCATCGCATCATCCAAGGCGATCACGAAAAGCGCATCGAAAAGGTCACGACACGCAAGCGGGAGGAAGCATAATGCCTTGGGATAGAGATCAGATGGCGGCGCGGGCCGCAGAGGAACTCGAAGACGGCATGTATGTGAACCTCGGCATCGGGATTCCGACGCTGGTGGCGAACTACGTTGGCGACAAGGACATCACCCTGCAGTCGGAAAATGGCATGCTGGGCATGGGCCCTTTCCCTTTTGAGGGCGAAGAAGACCCCGACCTTATCAACGCTGGGAAACAGACCATCACCGAGCTCAGCCGCACCGCCTATTTCGACAGCGCCATGTCCTTTGGCATGATCCGCGGCGGCAAGATCGCGGCGGCGATCCTCGGTGCCATGGAAGTGGCCGAGAACGGCGATCTGGCGAACTGGATGATCCCCGGCAAACTAGTCAAAGGCATGGGCGGCGCGATGGACCTTGTCGCCGGCGTCAAACGGGTCATCGTGGTGATGGACCACCAGAACAAAGCGGGTGAGTCGAAGGTGCTGAAGGAATGCACCCTGCCGCTGACCGGCAAGGGCGTGGTTGACCGGATCATCACGAACCTTGGCGTGCTCGACGTGGTCGAAGGCGGTCTGAAGATCGTTGAATGCGCCGATGGCGTGACCGAGGACGAGCTGCGCGCCGCGACCCAAGCGACCATCGTTTAACAACCGCCCCGGCGGCCCCCCTCGGCGGCATCCGCCGGGGGCACAGCTTTCGCGATCAGTTCATCGCGGCAAAGACGCAGCCATCGCTGATCAGTTCCGGCGGTGTCAGGCAAAGCCCCTGCGCGACTTGAAAAGCGGCCAGCACCTTGGGCACATAGTCGCGCGTCTCAGCAAAAGGCGGCACGCCCGCATGTTTGCGTACCGACCCCTCCCCCGCATTATAGCCCGCCAGTACGAGAATCGGATCGCGGTCGAACTCCCCCATCAGCCAATTAAGGTATTTGACCCCGCCTGAGATATTCTCGGCTGCGACCATACTGTCGCCTACGCCAAAGCGGGCAGCGGTATCGGGCATCAATTGCATCAGTCCAGCCGCCCCGGCCCGGCTTACCGCATCGGTACGTCCCGCCGATTCCACGCTGATCACCGCCAGCACGAGCGCCGGAGAGACATTCGTGCCGACCGTGGCGCGCAGGATGTCCACCCCATTGCTGCGCGCGATATCTTGCAGGTGCTGCAGGCGCGGCGCGGGCACCTTACCCGTTGAAAGCGCCGCCATCGCAGGCGCCAACCGCCCCGCCCCGCCGCGGTCTGCTGCGGGAGAGACCTTATCCCAGAACCAATCGAACTGCCCCGCATTCAAAGGCGCAATCGCGCCGCTTGGCGTGGCGGCCACGGCGGGGCCTGTGTCGACCTTTGCCGCGGCAGCTGCGCGTGCGGCCGGGTCAATTTGAACGGTGATGCGTTTGGCCCCCGTCTTGGGCGGGCCGACCCGTTTGGCGGAAAACTCAGGAAAAGGTTTCGGGCCCTCTGCCACAACGGCGGGGCCCATAAGGGCCGTGACCAGCGAGACTGCCAATATACGATACATGCCTGCTCTACCTTGCGTCTGACGCGCCTTTGTTCGGCAATATCTCACGAATCGTGGAATCGGGCCAGCGTTTGAGGCGGGGATCATGGCGATTTCGCCGCAATTACCCTCTCAGACGACGGGAAAGCGCAGCAGGAAGCTGCGGTATAACAAATAAACATAGACTAAACAGAGGGTTAATAAGTTTCTGCAAGAAAAATGAGAACGGTCTGAAAAAGGCGCAGTTGCTGCCAAATTCGCGCCCCAATCTGACGGCTATATAGGGTCATACCAAGTCGGACAGCCTCAATGAGAGAACGAGGCAAACCGGACGGCGAGGTTAAAACCTTTTACTCAGTGATCCTTGGAGGGACATGACATGATGAACTTTATCAAAAACTTCCGCAAAGACGAAGACGGTGCCGTGACAGTTGACTGGGTCGTTCTGACCGCTGCGATCGTTGGTTTGGCTGTTGTTGCTTTCAACACGATTGGTGACAACACTGCCGCTCTGACCACCGAGATTGGCGACGCCATCGGTGACGTTTCGGCAACGCGGACACCCGCTGATCCCGGCACCTAAGTCTACGCCCGAGCGAAACCGATAGGTTCTACGAAGATTTAGGACCGCCTCCCTCTTGGGGCGCGGTCCTTTTTCAATGCCAAGGTAAAGCACATCTATTCATAGGGTACGTATGCGCAGCCATTTCAAGAAATTCTTCTGTGACCAAAACGGCGCCGTCAGCGTTGATTGGGTTGTCCTGACCGCCGCGCTGGTGGGTCTGGCGATCTTGGTGCTGAGCGTATTTTCAGACAGCCTTGACGGGCTTGTCGAATACATCCGGGTCCAGCTGACCGCTTAAGACAACGGCGCCGCAAAAACGCACCACGGCAAGCTTCATCGCATCGCCGCCGTGGCGACCAAATCTCGCCATATTCGGCGGCTATTCTGCCGAGGTGATCAAAGCGGGCCGAGACTCGCTTCCATAGCAAAGAGGTGACGACATGCGAGCCGTATTCGGATTGGTTCTTTTGGTGGGCATAGCGCTTGCCGGCGGGGCCGTTTATCTGGCGAAAGACCGGATTTCACAGTATCAAACCGCGAACGCGCAGGCCCAAGCTGCGCTGGCGCAAGTGGTGCCAACCAAAACCGTTTGGGTGGCCGACAAGCCCCTGAAATACGGTCAGCCCCTCACCCGCGAAGATGTGCGCGCCGTCAAATGGCCCGAGAATGCCATCCCCGAGGGCACATTCTTTGAGGAAACCGTGCTGTTTCCGGAAAACACCAAAGATCAACGCATCGTGCTGCGCAACATCGAGAAAGATGAAGCGATCATGGCCGTGAAGGTGACCGAACCGGGCGAAGATTCCGGTCTGACCTCGCGTCTGGCACGCGGCATGCGTGCCTTTGCTCTTAAAGTCGACGTTTCCAGCGGCGTGTCGGGCTTCCTGCGTCCCGGCGACCGGGTGGATGTCTATTGGACAGGCCGCGTGAACGTGGGCAACCAATCCAGCAACGGCGATGTAACCAAACTGATCGAATCGGCCGTGCAGCTGATCGCCATCGACCAAAGCGCAGATGCGTTGGTGATGGGCGAAGCCTCGATCGCCAAGACCGTGACCGTGGCCGTGAACCCTCAACAGGTCGCCGCCCTTGCCCAAGCGCAATCAACTGGCCGTCTGTCCCTTGCTCTGGTCGGCACGAATGACGACACCGTAGCCGAGGCCATCGAAGTCGACCAACGCTCGCTTCTGGGCATCGAAGCGCAGGAAACCATCGCAGAGGTCGCCAAAGAAAAGGTTTGCACGATCCGCACCCGCCGCGGGGCCGAGGTGGTCGAACTGCCGATCCCCTGCACAAATTGATCCGATAACAACCTCTTGCTAAGCTAAAAAAGACGCCGCAGTCCCCCTGCGGCGTCTTATCCATTTTTCTGTTATGTTGCGAATAGCCCACATGCACAGCACCCCTGAAGAGCTTGATTCTTGCAATAAAATTTGAATTGCCGCAGAGTGCTGCCAAACGAGGGCGAAAAGACCCATCCCGAGGCGTGATCAAAAAGGCAGGTCACATGAAAATCGATAGATTTCTAAAAGCGGCCCTGCTGGGGCTGGCACTGGGCGCGATGCCGATGGCATTGACCCTGCCCAGTTCAGCTGGCGCCGACACGCTGCGCGTCGTAAAACGCGGCACCAATTCCAGCCTCGACGTTCCGATGAACCGCGCTGTGGTGGTGGAAAGCGACATCCCATTCGCGGAGCTTAGCATTGCCAACCCCGGCATCGCGGATATCTCGTCTTTGTCTGACCGCACGATCTATGTGCTGGGCAAATCTCCGGGTCTGACCACGCTAACGCTGCTCGACGCCGGGGGGCAGTTGATTACCAATGTTGATGTCCGCGTCGCAGCGGATGTGTCTGAATTCAAAGAACGTCTGCGCCAAATCCTACCGGGTGAGAGGATCGAAGTGCGCACCGCCAATGACGGCATCGTGCTGTCGGGCATCGTTTCGTCGACGCAGCGGCTACAACGCGCGCTTGATCTGGCCGAACGCTATGCGCCCGAGCGGGTCAGCAATCTGATGAGCGTCGGCGGCATTCAGCAGGTCATGATGAAGGTCCGCTTTGCAGAGATGCAGCGCAACGTGTCGAAATCGCTCGGCTCTTCGCTGGCCATCAATGGCGGGTCCGATTTCAGTGCGGGCACCGGCAGCACGAATACTTCGGGCGGGGTCGCAACCTCGCTTGGCGGCTCGATCCCTGGGTCGAACCAAAACGCAGGCGCGGTGCTTTTCGGCTTCAACGCAGGCTCGACCCAAGTGGGCATCCTGTTGGAGGCACTGGAAGAAAAAGGCGTCGTGCGGTTCTTGGCCGAGCCGAACCTCGTGGCGCTTTCGGGGCAAGAGGCCAAGTTCCTCGCCGGGGGTGAATACCCCGTCCCCGTGGCCCAGACCGGTGACACCATCGCCGTGGAGTTCAAACCCTTCGGCGTAGAGCTCGCCTTTATCCCGCGCGTCGTGGACAAGGATATCATCAACCTTGAAATGAACGCCGCCGTGTCCGCCATTGATGCCAGCAACAGCATCGCTTTGGGCAACGGCATTGAGATTTCCGCCTTCACCCGCCGCGAAACATCGACCACGGTCGAAATGCGCGACGGTGAAAGCTTTGCCATCGCGGGCCTTCTGACCGACGATTTCACCGACAGCACGCGGCAACTGCCGTGGATCGGCGATGTGCCGGTGCTGGGCGCGCTGTTCCGTTCGGCGGATTACCAGCGCAGCCAGACAGAACTGGTCATCATCGTCACCGCCCATCTGGTCACCCCGACCCGCGGCGAAGCGCTGGCCCTGCCCACGGACCGCATCAAGCCACCCTCTGAAAAAGACCTGTTCCTGCACGGGCGCACGGCGGACGGCACGCGCACCCCGAGCCGGGGTGCTGCGGGCGAGGTCGCCAAACAGGACTTCCGCGGCTCCTACGGTTATGTACTGGATTGATCCGATGACACACAGACATATCACGTTGATCGCTGGCACCGCGGCCCTCGCCGGGCTCACCGCCTGCTCTCCCAGCAATGATCCGGTCTATACACAGTTCTACCGCGAGGCAGGGTCGATCGTGGACACGGGCCAGTTCGGTAATGCCACGCTGCACAACCGGCAGGTCATGACAGGCGAAAAGCGTGTAACCTTTGATCTGGCGAATCGCTTTGCCAGCGAAGTCCGCTCTACCGTGACTTTCGCCTTTAACTCCGACCGGTTGGACGCCAATGCGCAGGCGATCCTGCGCCAGCAGGCCGGTTGGATTCGCCAATTCCCCGAGATGCGCTTCCGCGTCTATGGCCACACCGATNTGGTCGGCTCGCAGACCTATAACCGCGCCCTCGGGCTGCGCCGCGCGCAGGCTGTGGTGCGCTATCTCTCGACCTTGGGAATCAGCCCCAGCCGATTGGAAGCCGTTGTTTCCTTTGGCGAAACGCAGCCCCTGATCGTGACCCAAGGCCGCGAGCGCCGCAATCGCCGCACCGTGACCGAGGTCAGCGGCTTTGTGCACGGCCACCCGATGTTGCTGGATGGCAAATATGCGCAGATCATNTACCGCGAGTATGTGGCCAGCGCCGTGCCNCCCTCGCAACTGAGCGCCAGTGCCACCGTCGCAGGTGGTGGCGGAGAGTAGGGCAAGCCCTTCTTTCGACAAAAGAATATCCCCCCGCACCTTCGGGCCGCGGGGGTTTTTCGTCCCAGCCCGTCCATGGTCAATCGGGCGTGAATGAGCAGATCGTTTCAAGATACCCAACAATAGAGGCTTTTTGGCCCCAATCTCGCCCCAGTTGGGGGTGATATTCGATACAGAAGGATAAATGTGCCCGGCTCAAGGGCCGCGCATGAGGCAGAGGTCAGAGCGATCGCGGCGACAGAATATTGCCGCCCTCCGGCCAAACCGTTGATGTAAAGGACAAAAGGTCATGAGCAGCACTATGCCCCAACCCGAAGCAGCGCCGATCGTTGCCTGCACAATCAGCCGTGATGTACAGAACTTCGACCTCTTGATCGAAGACATGGAGGCCACTCTGGGCGAAAGCTGGGGTGATCTAGGATTCGCCGAAGCGCTGGCGTTCTTTGGCCAGCCCGAGGCTGAGGCGATGGAATTTGTCGCCCTCGCCATGGATGAGACCGACGAAGACAACCTTGTTCTGATGACTGAGATCATCACGCAGGCCAAGGCCCGCGACATCCGGGTGATTCTGATTGCCGAAGACATGACCCCTGCCGCGCTGCATTCGCTGCTGCGTCAGGGTGCGGATGAATTCGTCCCCTATCCGCTGCCCGAAGGCGAGTTGGCCCAGGCCATCGCCCGCGTCCGCGCCGGAGAGAACGCGCCCCCTGCCCCCGCAGCCGAGGCCAGCGCCCCGCAACTGAAGGCCGGCGCGCAAAAGGATGGCGCCCTGATCGTGGTGCACGGGCTGGCTGGTGGCACCGGGGCCACGACCCTTGCCGTGAACCTTGCGTGGGAGCTGGCCAATGCGGACAAGAAAAATCCGCCCTCGGTCTGCCTGCTGGATTTCGACCTGCAATACGGCTCTGTCGCGACCTTCCTTGATCTGCAACGGCGCGAAGCCGTCTATGAGATGATGTCCGACACGGAATCCATGGACGAGGAAATCTTTGGCCAAGCGTTGCAAACCTTCGAGGACAAGCTGCATGTGCTGACCGCCCCGGCGGAGATGCTGCCGCTCGATATCGTCACCAACGAAGACATCGACCGCATTCTCAACATGGCCCGCAACCAGTTCGACTATGTGATCGTCGACATGCCTTCGACGCTGGTGCAGTGGTCCGAGACCGTGCTGACCAGCGCGCATGTCTACTTTGCGATGCTGGAACTCGACATGCGCTCGGCCCAGAACGCCCTGCGTTTCAAACGGGCGCTGCAATCCGAGGAACTGCCCTTTGAAAAGCTGCGCTATGTGATGAACCGCGCGCCCAAATTCACCGATCTCAGCGCCAAGAGCCGGGTCAAGCGGATGGCCGAATCGCTCAGCATCTCAATCGACGTGCAGCTGCCCGATGGCGGCAAAGCGGTGACGCAGGCCAATGACCACGGGCTGCCGCTGGCCAACTCAGCCCCGAAAAGCCCCCTGCGGCGCGAAATCGCCAAGCTGGCAAGCTCCATCCACGATCTCAAGGGCGAGCAGGCCAAAGCGGCCTAAGCCCCTAGCGAAAGAGCGTACCGATGTTCTCTAAATACAAAAAGCCAGCCTCCGCGACCGCGAAAGCCGCTGCTCCGGTCCGAGAGGCCAAGCCTGTCAAAAAGGTCGAGCCTGCCCCCGCGGCCCCGGCCACCGCGACTGCCGCCCCTGTCGAGGCGGCCAAACCGGTGTCGATGCGCCGGGCGGTCAAACCCGCCGCCGCATCACCTGAGGATCGCGAGGTCAAGCGCAAGCAGCGGATGAGTGAGATCAAGCTCGAACTGCACCGCGCCCTGTTGGACAACCTCAACCTCGCCGCGCTGGAGCATGCCTCTGAGGCCGATTTGCGACAGGAAATCAACGACATCGCCGTCGAGGTTCTCTCGGAAAAGAGCATCGTGCTCAACCGCGAAGACCGCATGACGCTGAACTCCGAACTCTATGATGAGGTGACCGGCCTTGGCCCCCTAGAGACGCTGCTGAAAGATGACAGTGTCAACGATATTCTGGTGAACGGCCCGCAGCAGATTTTCGTCGAGCGGGACGGCAAGCTGCAGTTGACCGACGTGACGTTCAAGGATGAAAAGCACCTGCTGCGGATCATCGACAAGATCGTTTCGGCAGTGGGTCGGCGCGTGGATGAGAGCAACCCCTACGTCGACGCGCGCCTGAAAGACGGCTCGCGTTTCAACGCCATGGTGCCCCCCGTCGCGGTGGACGGCTCCTTGGTGTCCATTCGTAAGTTCAAGAAAGACAAGCTGGGCATCGACGATCTGGTGAATTTCGGGGCCTTCTCGGAAGAGATGGCCGCCTATTTGCAGGCCGCCGTGGCGACACGCCTGAACATCATCGTTTCGGGCGGTACGGGTTCGGGTAAAACCACCACGCTCAACGCGCTGTCGTCGTTCATTGCCAACGACGAACGCATCCTGACCATCGAAGACACCGCCGAACTCCAACTCCAGCAGACCCATGTGGGCCGGATGGAAAGCCGCCCGCCCAACGTTGAAGGCAAGGGCGAAGTCTCTCCCCGCGACTGTCTGAAGAACGCCCTTCGGATGCGTCCGGACCGGATCATCGTTGGCGAGACGCGCGGCGAGGAGGTGATCGACATGCTACAGGCGATGAACACCGGGCACGACGGCTCCATGACCACGATCCACGCCAACTCGGCCCGCGATGGCGTCAGCCGTTTGGAAAACATGATCGCCATGGCCGGGATCGAAATGCCGCTCAAAGCCATGCGCAGCCAGATTTCCTCGGCTGTGAACCTGATCGTGCAGGCCAGCCGCTTGCAAGATGGCTCGCGCCGGATGACCTCGATCACCGAGATCACAGGCATGGAAGGCGAGGTGATCTCGATGCAGGAGATTTTCCGGTTCCAGCGCGTGGGCCTGACGCCCGAGAACAAGATCATCGGCCATTTCACTGCCACCGGCGTGCGCAGCCACTTCTCCGAGCGGTTCCGCATGTGGGGCTATGACCTGCCCGCCTCCATCTATGAACCCGTGTCGGCCCAGTAAGGATTGATGCAATGAGTGCCGAACCAATCATCTATGGTCTGATCTTCATCGGCGTCCTGGTGCTGGTCGAAGGGCTGTACCTTGTCGCATTCGGCAAATCCATCAGCCTCAACAGCCGCGTGAACCGCCGGCTGGAGATGCTGGAGAAAGGGGCCCGCCGCGAAGAGGTGCTCGACAAGCTGCGCAAGGAAATGCAGCAGCATATGAATGCCAAGTCGATCCCACTCTATTCTCTGCTGTCAGAACGTGCGCAGAAGGCCGCGATTGCCTTCACGCCGCAGCAACTTTTGATGATTATGGCCGGTTTGGCCGTCTTGGCCTTTCTGGGGCTGACCATCGGCACCGATACATCGGTGCCGGTGCGGGCCATGATGTCCGTCGGCATGGGCGTCGGCGCGGTGTTCTTTTGGGTGTCCCATAAAGCGGGCAAACGCATGGCGATGATCGAAGAGCAGCTTCCCGATGCAGTGGAACTGATGGTGCGCAGCCTGCGGGTGGGCCACCCGTTCTCCAACGCGATCTCGATCGTGTCGAAGGAAATCCAAGACCCGCTCGCCTCCGAATTCGGGGTGATCGCGGATGAAGCCGCCTATGGCCGTGATCTGGGCGAGGCGCTCAAGGATATGGCCGAACGGCTCGACATGCAGGATTTGCGCTTCCTCGCCGTGGCCGTGACCATCCAACAACAATCGGGCGGCAACCTGGCCGAGATCCTCGCCGGTCTGGCCAAGGTGATCCGCGCCCGCTTCCGTCTATTCCGCCGTGTCAAAGCCATCACGGCCGAGGCGAAATGGTCGGGCAAGTTCCTCTCAGGCTTCCCGCTGGCCGCGCTGGTGGTGATCAACCTTGGCGATCCGCATTACTACGACGAAGTGCGCGATCACCCCTACTTCATTCCTGCCTGTTTCCTTGTGGGCATCTTCCTTGTGCTGAACCTGTTCGTGATGCGCATCCTTACCAATATCAAAGTCTGAGAGGCCGATGATGGAATTTCTCAATCAGCTTAACGATCAGATCAACCAAGCCTTGGGGCCGATGGGCCTGATCATCATCGTCGGTACTTTGGGCGTCACCTTGGTGGCGATCACGCTTGTGCTGATGCTGCGCCAGCCCGAAGACCCGCTGACCAAGCTCAAACGCACCAGCACGGCCCCCACGGGCGATAACGCGCGCGAGAAGCTGCGCCAGTCCGACCAGAACGCGCAGTTGCAGAAATTCGCCAAGTTTCTTGAACCCGAAGACGTGGCCGAACTCAGCGCCAAACAATTGATGCTGCGTCAGGCGGGTTATCGCTCGCGCGATGCGGTGCGGCTCTACTACTTCGCGCAGTTTGCCCTTGGGATGCTCGGGCTGGTGGGCGGCCTGATCTACACCAATGTCTTGGGCGGCGGCGAAGGGATGACCACGCAGCAGACCATGATGTGGGCCATCGGCCCCGGTGCGATTGGGTATTACCTGCCCAAATACTGGGTCAAACGCCGTGTCGATTCCCGCAAAGAAGAAATCACCCGCGGCTTTCCCGACGCGCTCGATATGATGCTGGTCTGCGTCGAGGCGGGGCAATCGCTGGATCAATGTATCGTCCGCGTCGCCCGTGAGCTGCGCGCCTCCTACCGGGCCCTGTCCGAAGAGTTCGAGATGGTCGCCTATGAGATGAAGGCCGGCAAGGACAAGGTGTCGGTGCTCCACGACATGGGCGAGCGTTGCGGCGTGCAGGATGTCTCCTCTTTCGTGACCGTGCTGATCCAATCGGCGGCCTTTGGTACATCCATCGCAGACGCCCTGCGCGTCTATGCCGAAGAGATGCGCGACAAACGTGTGATGCGGGCCGAGGAAGCGGCAAACAAGTTGCCAACCAAGATGACCCTTGCCACTATGGGCCTTACCGTACCGCCGCTGTTGATCATTCTGGTCGGCCCCTCGGCGCATGGCATCTCGAAATTGGGTCAGATGGGGAATTAATGACGGAGAAAATTCGGCGCAGCCTCGCCCGCGCCGTTTTCATCGGGCCGATCTTGGGCCTTGCTCTGGCCGCCTGTTCAACAGGCGGCTTTTCCGCGTTGCGCGGGGATCAGAAGCCTGAAAGCCTCTATGCGCCCGGCGTGAACCCGCGCGCAGAGGCTGTCGACGGCATCGAAGTGGGCCACAGGCTTATCGCGGCGGGACAGTATGAACTGGCCATCAAATCCTTCAACCGCGCCGCGCTGGATCACGGGCTGACGGGGGAAGTCCTCTCGGCTTTGGGCAGTGCCAACCTTGGGCTGGGGCGTTTGGGTCAGGCCGAAACCCTGCTGCGCCGCGCAGTTGAGAAGGACGCCGCCGAGCCGGAAGTCTGGAACAACCTTGGCGTTGTACTGATGGAAAGCGGCCAGACCGCCGAGGCCGAGCAGATTTTCCGCAAAGCCTATGCCCTCGATAATGGCGAAAGTGACGCAATCCGGGACAATCTGCGCTTGGCGCTCGCAAAAACGGAAAAATCTGTTATAACAGAAGTCAATGAAGATAATTACAAATTGGTGCGGCGCGGCAGCGGGGATTACCTGATCCGTCCGACACCATGACCCGGCAGAGCAGTAAAAGGACGCAAAATGCGCCATCCAATCATTCTGGCCGTCTGCATGGCAGGCGTCACCGCCCTTGCTGGCTGCGGTGAAAAAGATGCGAACGCCACCGTTGAGCGGGCCTTCAAGGACGTCAATGTGGTGGATGAAACCAACCTCTCCGACGTGATGCTCACCGTGGCCGACCCCAATGAGGCGGTGAGTTACTTTGCGCGGTCCGTCAAGGAAAGCCCCGACCGGATCGACCACCAGCGCGGGCTTGCCGCATCGCTCGTGCGGGCCAAACGCTCCACCGAAGCTGTGGGCGCATGGGACAAGGTCACCAAGATGAAGGGCGCCACGCCCGAAGACAGTGTGCAATTGGCCGATGCGCTGATCCGCTCGGGCAACTGGGCGCGGGCTGAGACGGTCCTCAACAGCATCCCCCCCACCCATGAGACATTCGCCCGCTACCGGCTCGAAGCCATGGTTGCCGACAGCAAGGAACAGTGGAGCCGCGCCGACAGTTTCTACGAAATCGCCGTTGGCCTGACCACGACCCCTGCCGCCGTGATGAACAACTGGGGCTACTCCAAACTGACCCGTGGCGATTACCCCGAAGCCGAGAGGCTTTTTGGCGAGGCGATCCGTCAGGACAACACGCTTTTCACCGCCAAGAACAACCTCATCATGGCCCGCGCCGCACAGCGCGATTACACCCTGCCCGTCATGCCGATGGAGCAGTCCGAACGTGCCCAGCTTTTACACACGATGGCCCTGTCGGCGATCAAACGCGGCGATGTGGAAACCGGCAAGGGACTGCTGCGCGAAGCGATCGACACCCATCCCCAGCACTTCGAAGCCGCCGTCCGGTCTTTGCGCGCGTTGGAAAACGGCTGAGCCATGGCGATCTCTGCCACGGCGGCCCTGTGGTTTCTGCCCTTCGTCCTGCCGATCTGCCTCTACGTCGCTTTCACCGACATGAAGCAGATGCGCATCACCAATCAGGCGGTCTTGGTACTCATCGCGATCTTCGTGGTGTTGGGTCTGTTTTTGCTGCCGTTTGAGACCTACCTCTGGCGCCTGCTAAGCCTCGTGATTGTCTTGGTCATTGGCATCGTGCTGAACGCCGCTGGCGTCATGGGGGCCGGAGACGCCAAATTCGCCGCCGCTGCCGCGCCCTTTATCGCCATGGGTGATCTGCGCCTGCTGATGATGCTTTTCATGGCCACCCTTCTGGCCGCCGCTGCCACGCACCGCGGGGTGAAATACACCCCCCTGCGCCGCCTCGCGCCCGATTGGCAAAGCTGGCAGGAAACCAAGAAATTCCCCATGGGCCTCGCCCTTGGCACCACGCTGGGGCTCTATCTCATTCTAGGGGCGCGCTACGGGGTCTGATCGCGGACATAGCCGGTACAATCTCCCTCTTCGCGATAGATTGTCCACATTCACGCCATATTCAGGATTTACCCTGCAGTCTGACCGAGCGCCGCCGCCTGCCCTTTCAAGGAACCTGTTGATGAACGCCCCGACCAGCACAGTGCTTGCCCCGCCGCCCCCCAAGCGGCTGGAGGATATGAAACTGCCCATCGTGATGATGCGCGACATCCTTCTGAAAACGATCTTTCGCAAGAACGTAGAAATGGTCAGCGATCTGGCCCAAGCGCTCTGCCTGCCGATCCAAGTCACGCAAGAAATGGTCGATCAAGCCCGCGGCCAGCGCCTGCTAGAGGCGACAGGCACGCTCAGCGCAACCAGCGGCAATGAAATGGGCTATCAACTCACCGATGCTGGTAAGGCCCGGGCGCTGGACGCGCTGGCTCAGTCCGAATATTTCGGCGCCATGCCCGTCCCGCTTGAGGTCTACCGCGAGCAGGTCAAACGCCAATCCGTACGCAATCTGCAAATCACCCGCGATCAGCTCACCGGGGCCATGGGCCATCTGGTGCTGCCCGACAGCCTGCTTGACCACCTTGGCCCCGCCGTCTCTGCCGGGCGGTCGATCCTGATGTACGGCCCGCCGGGAAACGGAAAATCAAGCATTTCCAACGGGATCCGCGACGCGCTTGGTGATAAGGTCTATGTCCCCCGCGCCATTGAATACGCGGGCCAAGTCATCACCGTCTATGATCCGATCGTGCATTCTTCCGCCGAGGCGGAGGTCCAAGACCCAACCTCCCTGCGCCGCATCACCCGCTATGACGCCCGCTATGTCTGCTGTGAACGTCCGACGGTCATCACCGGCGGTGAGCTGACGCTCGACATGCTTGATCTGGTGTACAACCCCACGGCGCGGACCTATCAGGCCCCGCTGCAACTCAAGGCCACGGGCGGTATTTTCATCGTCGACGACCTTGGCCGTCAGCAAGAGCCACCGCAAAGCATCATCAACCGCTGGATCGTGCCGCTTGAGGAAAGCAAAGACATCCTCGCCCTGCAGTCGGGTGAAAAATTCGAGGTGCCCTTCGACACGCTGGTGATCTTCTCCACCAACTTCCACCCGAATGAGATTTTTGATCAAGCAGCCCTGCGGCGTATCTTCTTCAAGATCAAGATCGACGGCCCGAACCAAGAGAACTTCCTCAAGATCTTTGCCATGGTCGCCCGCAAACGCGGCATGCCGCTGGACGAGGCGACGCTGGTCCATCTGCTCAAGGTGAAGTACCCAACCATCGACAACGTCTATGCGAACTATCAGCCGAACTTCCTAATCGACCAGATGATCGCGATCTGTGATTTCGAAGGCATTCCCTATCAGATGAACCCCGATCTGGTGGACCGCGCATGGGCCAATATGTTCGTTCGCGATGAGGTGATCGTTAAATAGCCTCCGCCGCTGGCACCGCGCCCTGCCGATGCTACATTGGGTGCATGCGCGCCCTACCCCCCAAATTCGCCGATTGGTTTGCCCAGAACGGCTGGTCCCTGCACCCGCACCAGCAAGAAATGCTGGACCGTGCCGATGCCCCCGCCCTGCTGCTTATCGCGCCGACAGGCGGCGGTAAAACTCTGGCGGGCTTTCTGCCCACCCTCGTTGATCTGACCGAAGAGGCGCACGAAGGGATGCACACACTTTATATCTCACCGCTCAAAGCGCTGGCTGCGGATATCAAACGCAACCTGACCCGCCCGGTTGAGGAAATGGGCCTGCCCATCCGTATCGAAGACCGCACCGGCGACACCTCGCAATCGCGCCGCCGCCGCCAGCGCGCCGACCCGCCGCATATCCTGCTGACCACGCCGGAAAGCCTCGCTCTGCTGACTTCCTACGAGGACGCGGCCCGCACCTTTCGCGGGCTCAAGCGGGTGGTGATCGATGAAATCCACGCCCTCGCCGAAAGCAAACGCGGCGACCAGCTGATGCTGGCGCTCACCCGGTTGCAGGCCATCTGCCCCGGCCTCAAACGGGTGGGCCTCTCGGCCACGGTCGAAGACCCTTCGGCCATCGCCCACCTCATGGCCCGCCACCCCGACCCTTGCGAAGTGCTGCTCGCCGATCCGGGCCCCGCCCCCGACATCCAGATGCTGCACACCGAGGCAGCCCCGCCTTGGGCCGGGGGCGGTGCTGCCTATTCAATTCCAGCGGTGCTGGAGCAAGTGCGCCAACACAAGACGACGCTGATCTTTCACAACACCCGCGCACAGGCCGAGATTTTCTTTCACAACCTCTGGCTCGCCAATGAAGACGCCCTGCCGATCGCCATCCACCACGGGAGCTTGGATCGCGCCCAACGCGAAAAGGTCGAGGCCGCCATGGTGCGCGGCGATCTGCGCGCCATCGTCTGCACCGGCACGCTTGATCTTGGCATCGACTGGGGCGACGTCGATCTCATCATCCAGATCGGCGCCCCCAAAAACGTAAAGCGGCTGGTCCAACGCATCGGCCGCGCCAACCACCGCTACAACGCGCCCTCCAAGGCGCTTTTGGTGCCTGCCAACCGCTTTGAGGTGGTCGAATGCGTGGCCGCGCTGGAGGCTGTCCTCGAAGGCGCGCTCGACGGCGACCCGCGCGGCCCCGGCCCGCGCGATGTGCTGTGCCAACATATCCTCATCGCCGCCTGCGCAGGCCCCTTTGACGCTGACGACCTCTTCGCACAGGTCCGTTCCGCCGGGGCCTACGCCGCCCTGTCCCGCGCCGACTTCGACGCCTGCCTCGACTTCTGTGCCACCGGCGGCTACGCCCTGCGCGCCTACGACCGCTGGCAACGCCTGCTGCAACGCCCCGACGGCCAGTGGCAACTGCGTGACCCGCGCGCCGCCCAACGCATCCGCATGAACATCGGTACGATCCAAGATACCGATAAGCTGAAGGTCCGCATGAAACGCAACCGCGGCGGCAAACCCTTAGGGGAGATCGAAGAAGGCTTTGCCGCTACGCTGACCAAGGGCGACACCTTTCTAATCGGCGGTCAGATCGTCCGCTACGAAGGCCTGCGCGAAACCGTTGTCGAAGTCAGCCGCAACGCCGCAAAAAAGCCCAAGGTGGCCACCTTTGGAGGCACGAAATTCGCCACCTCCACCCAGCTTTCGGCCCGCGTGCAACAGATGTTCACCCAAGACAGTTGGCCCGAACTGCCGCGCCACACCGCCGAATGGCTGACCTTGCAACGTGAGGTCAGCCAGTTGCCACAACCCGGCACGCTGCTGGTCGAAAGTTTTCCCCATGACTTTGCCGAACAAACGGTCTTCTACGGTTTTGCCGGCCGCAACGGTCAGCAAACGCTGGGCCTTCTGCTGACCAAACGCATGGAAGACCTCGGCCTGCGCCCCTTGGGCTTCGTAGCAACAGACTATGCCACGCTCATCTGGGGCCTCTCCCCCGTCGACGACCCCGCGCCGCTGCTCGACCCCAGCGTGCTGCACGAGGGTCTCGACAGTTGGCTTGCGGGCAATGCCGTGATGAAACGCACCTTCCGGGCCGCGGCGACCATCGCAGGGCTAATCGAACGCAACAGCCCCCAAACACGCAAATCCGGACGACAAACGACCTTTTCCAGCGATATCCTCTACGACACGTTGCAGCGTTATGAGCCGGATCATCTGATGCTCGACATCACCCGCGAGGAAGCCTTGAGTGGTCTGGTGGATTTCGGCAGGATCGAAGAGATGCTGGACCGCATCGCCGGGCGCATCACCCACCGCAAACTGACCCGCGTAAGCCCGCTCGCTGCACCGCTGTTTCTGGAAATGGGCCGTGTGCCTGTCGAAGGCGCTGGACAGGAACGCATGCTGGCGGAAGAAGCCGAACGACTGATGGAAGCCTCCGGCCTCGCGCAGCTCACCCCGCCGTCCTCGGATCAGCCGCCTTGGCGAGATAGGCGTTGAACACCGAGGTTTCGCGGGCGGAAAGGGTCTGCAAGGTATTTAAAAAAGGATGAAGATATTAAGAGTTCTTTAACCCACGCCGCGCATGTTGATCCCGCGGTACAGGCTGAGGAGCCGATGACCGCAAAGGATGAAGGCGCGTCTCCGGTCAGGTTAACGCCCGGCTGCGGGGCGCGTTTTCTACCTTTCATCCTTTCTTAAATACCACTGCGCTGCCGTTTCCGGTCTTCTGACAATCGCGTTTGACCCCTTGCCAAATCAGCAGCGATCTCCGATGAACAAAGGATGAACGGACTTAAGTTTTCATTCGCCGGGGCGGGGCTGACTGCGCTTGGTTCTGGCGCGCTTTGGTGGCGCGAAAGAGATTTGCTTTGTGTGAGCGACCTTCATTTGGGCAAGTCGGAAAGGATCGCGCGGCGCGGCGGGTCGGCATTGCCGCCTTATGAGACCCGCGATACGTTGAACCGTCTGGCAGCGGATCTGTCCTTTACGCAGGCGCGGCATGTGATCTGCCTTGGCGATAGTTTCGACGACCTTGGCGCGGCGCAGGCGCTGCCGGAGGAAGAACGGTTGTGGATACTGGGCCTCCAAGCCGGACGGCGGTGGGATTGGATTGAGGGCAATCATGATCCCGGCCCCGTAGGCTTGGGCGGCACGCATTTGGGAGAGATAGCGCTCGGCCCGCTGACCTTTCGGCATATCGCCGCGAGCGAGGGCCGGGGCGAGGTGTCGGGGCATTATCATCCTAAGGCATCGATCCGTGCGCGGGGCCGCAGCATCTCGCGTCCGGCCTTTCTGTTTGACAGCAAGCGGCTGATCCTGCCTGCATATGGCACCTATACCGGCGGGCTGCGCAGCCAGTCGCGGGTGCTTTGTGATTTGATGGGGCCGGAAGCCTGCGCAGTGCTGACAGGCGCGCAACCAGTGGCGATCCCCATGCCTGGAAAGATGCGATGATGGATGATCAGATTGAACGCCGGGTGCGGGAGAGTTTTGCCAAGCAGACCATGATGCAGACCTTGGGCGCCGAGATCATCGAAGTGCAGTCGGGTCTGGTTAAGGTCGGAGCGCCGGTCCTGGCTGGCGCGATGCAGCAGCAGGGTTTTGGCCATGCGGGGCTGACCTTTTCCATCGGCGATTCCGCGGCGGGCTATGCGGCCCTGAGCATGTTGCCGCCGGAGGTTGATGTCGTCACGTCTGAGATCAAGATCAACCTGCTGGCCCCCGCCCGTGGGGACCGGCTGATGGCCACGGGCCGGGTGGTGAAACCGGGCCGGCGGCTTTGCGTGGTGACCGCAGAGGTTCATGCGGAAACGGATGGCGCGGCCAAGCTCATCGCCATCCTGCAGGGCACCATCGTGCCTGTGCCTGCCGCTTAGGCGGTCAGCCCTTCGGGTTCTTCCAACCCGTTGGCGCGGCAGCAGGCGGTGACCGTATTGGCCAGCAGGCAAGCGATGGTCATTGGCCCGACGCCGCCCGGCACGGGGGTGATGGCCCCGGCGCGTTGGCTGGCACTGTCGAAATCCACGTCGCCGACCAGTTTGGTCTTTTCGCCAGTCTCAATCCGGTTGATGCCCACGTCGATCACCGTGGCGCCCTCTTTGATCCAATCGCCCGGCACCATTTCGGGGCGCCCCACGGCGGCGACGACGATATCGGCGCGGCGCACCACCTCTGGCAAGTCGCGGGTGCGGCTATGCGCGATGGTCACGGTGCAGCTATCCCCCAAGAGCAACTGCGCCATCGGTTTGCCGACGATGTTGGAACGGCCAATGACCACCGCGTTCATCCCCGACAGATCCCCATGGTGGTCCCGCAGCATCATCAGGCAGCCAAGCGGGGTGCAGGGCACCATGCTTTTCTGCCCCGTGCCCAGCAGCCCAACGTTGGAAATGTGAAAGCCGTCCACATCCTTGGCGGGCGAGACGGCATTGACCACGCGGGCTTCATCAAGATGATCCGGAAGCGGAAGCTGTACGAGAATGCCGTGTATCTCGGGGTCGTTGTTCAGCGCGTCGATCAGCTTGAGCAGGTCGTCCTGATCCACAGTCGCGGGCAGCTTGTGTTCGACCGATTTCATGCCGACCTCGCGGGTCATTTTGCCCTTGGAGCGGACGTAGACCTGGCTTGCCGGGTCTTCCCCCACCAGCACCACGGCAAGGCCCGGCGTGATGCCGTGATCCGTCGTCAGCCGGGCGACATGGCCCGCCACCTTGTCACGCACCGTTGCTGCAAAGGCTTTGCCGTCGATGATTGTCGCTGCCATATCCGTCTCACTTTCGCTCGCTGCAGGTTGAACACGCCCTACATCACCGCGACGGCGGGTCATTGCAACCCGCCTTAGAACAATCCCTCCACATCGCCATCGGCGTTGAGCTTGATTGCCTCCGCAGATGGCACCCGAGGCAGGCCTGGCATGGTCATGATCTCTCCGCAAATCACGACAACGAACCCGGCCCCCGCCGAGAGCCGAACCTCGCGGATGGGCACGCCGAAGCCTGTGGGCGCGCCGCGCAGATCGGGGTCGGTCGAGAAGCTGTATTGGGTCTTGGCCATGCAGACTGGCAGGTCGCCATAGCCCTGTGCCTCCCAGTCTTTCAACTGATTGCGCACCTTCTGATCGGCCAGCACCTCGTCGGCGCGGTAGATGCGTTTGGCGATGGTCTCGATCTTTTCGAAAAGCGGCATCTCGTCGGCATAGAGCGGGGCAAAGTTCGCGTGATCACCATCGGCAATCTCGGCCACGCGGGTGGCAAGATCGGCAGAGCCTTCGGAACCCAACTCCCAATGGCGCGACAGGATCGCCTCCGCCCCTTGGGCCGCGACATAGTCTTTGACCGTGGCCACTTCGGCGTCGGTGTCGGTGACGAAATGGTTGATCGCCACGACGACGGGCACGCCAAAGGATTTTACGTTCTCGATATGGCGGCCAAGGTTGGCGCAGCCTTTTTGCACCGCCTCTACATTTTCCGCCCCAAGGTCCGCCTTCGCCACGCCGCCGTTCATCTTCATCGCCCGCACCGTGGCCACAACCACGACCACCGATGGCGCGAGCCCCGCCTTGCGGCACTTGATGTTCATGAATTTTTCGGCCCCGAGATCGGCACCAAAGCCCGCCTCTGTCACCACGTAATCCGCCAGTTTCAGCGCTGTGGTCGTGGCGATGACCGAGTTGCAGCCGTGCGCGATATTGGCAAATGGGCCGCCATGTACGAAGGCCGGGTTATTCTCCAGCGTTTGGACGAGGTTGGGCTGCATCGCGTCTTTCAAAAGCACCGTCATGGCCCCATCCGCCTTGATGTCGCGGGCATAGACCGGGCTGCGGTCGCGGCGGTAGGCCACGATCATCGCGCCGAGGCGCTCTTGCAGATCGCTGAGGTTCTTGGACAGGCAGAGGATCGCCATGACCTCGGAAGCGACGGTGATGTCGAACCCCGTCTCGCGCGGGAAACCGTTGGGCACGCCGCCCAAGGATGCGGTGATCTGGCGCAGGGCGCGGTCGTTCATGTCGACCACGCGCCGCCAGACGACGCGGCGGGTGTCGATCTCAAGCTCGTTGCCCCAGTAGATGTGGTTGTCGATCATCGCCGCCAGCAGGTTATGAGCGCTGGTGATGGCATGAAAGTCGCCGGTGAAATGCAGGTTCATCTCTTCCATCGGCACGATCTGGGCATAGCCGCCGCCTGCCGCCCCGCCCTTCATCCCAAAGTTCGGCCCGAGGGAGGCTTCGCGGATGCAGACCGCCGCATTTTTGCCGATCCGGTTCAATCCATCGCCGAGCCCAACAGTGGTGGTGGTCTTGCCCTCTCCCGCTGGCGTGGGGTTGATCGCGGTGACGAGGATCAGCTTGCCGTTCGCCCGGTCTTGGACGGAATCGATGAACGTCTGGCTTACCTTTGCCTTGTCATGGCCATAGGGCAGCAGGTCGTCGCTGGAGATGCCCAGCTTTTCGCCGATCGCTTGGATAGGGCGTTTCGCCGCTTCGCGGGCGATTTGAATGTCGGTTTTGAAAGCCATGAGATTCCCCTGTTGCCGTTGGTGGCGATTTTTATTCCTTAGCCATAGCGCGACAAGACCCCGACGGGGGGCCGTGTTTCCGACACTCAAGCATCGCGAAACGGCGCGCGGTCAGCCGAGGTGGGGCCAGACGGGCTGGTTCGGCACGAAAAGCGTCAACCTGTCGCCCACGGCAAGCGGCCCTTCCCGCTCGACCCAAGCGGTCACGCCGCGTTTGTCCTGCGCGGCGGGTTTGAAGGCCTTGCCATGGCCGGGGGCGTCAGCCTCGATCTCACGCGCGGGCAGATTGCAGGGGCCATTTTCGATATCCACCACCAAGGTGGCGCCATGGGCGTTTTGCAGCCGCGATCCAGGCGGGACGAGGGTAAAGCCCGGGATGCCTTTGAGGATGATCGACGCGCCCAGGAGGGTTGGGTCAAGCTCAGGGAGGTCCATGGCGGCGGCAATCTGCGCCATCTCTTCGGCCGAAAGGATAGACAGTTGGCGGGTATTGCGAATTTCCGTGCCCTTAGGATGCAGGTTGCGCACGCGGACGCAGGCCGGACGGGTCAGCCCAGCGTGGAAATCCCCCTCAAAGCCTGCATAGGTCGCACGCGCCTGATCCATCGCGACCGAGCGGATGTTTTCGCGATCCTGAGGGACCATGCCCAGCCAAGTGATTTCAGCGACATGGTCTGTCTTGCGTAGCTCGGGCATCATGCGGTCCTTCGGGGTGGTTTGGGTGACTGCTGAACCCTAGGCTCACTGTCGGATCAAATGCACCTTAAATCCACCACCGCTTAATGAGGCCTTGGTGAGGGTGCCCGCGGTATAGACAAGCGCCATCCCGAAGGATTTTAGATAAAAGGGAGAGACATAGCCCGGCCCCATGACAACGCGGTAAGACATATCGCAATGCACGGCAGGGCCTTCCTCACGGACCTCTTGGGTCGCGACTTGGACCACGCGGCGGCCATCGTAGAGCGCCAGCGGAGAGGGGCAGCTATTGCCAGTGGCAAGGGCGGCAAAAAGCTCAGGCGGGAAAAGGACGCCGGGCGGCACCGCTTTGGCATCCGACAGTTCCGTCATTTCCGAAGACGGCGTGATTTCAACCGAAGTGACCCGCCCCGCCGTTCGGTCAAGCGCGATATCGCGCGTCTCGCTGCCCCGGTTCGCACCCAGATAGCTGGCCGTGTTCCCGTTAGATTGGGTGACCGCGTTGAAGCTGCCGTTCTTGATGCCGAAAGGAGCGTTGTTGAGAGACAACAAAAACGCGGCGTTCCGGCTTTGACCGTTGAACTGCAACGTGCCCAACTGACGCCCGCCCAATGCCACGGCGTAGGTCTGCGGATCGGCCCAAGCCGGACCGCCAGTAACCGCAAAGAGAACGGCAAGGGCAGAAAGGATGCGGCGCATAAGACCCCCGGCAGGTTAGGAATTCCACCCCTGTCTAACGCGCTGGCGGCTGTGAAGCGATAGGGGAAATTCCGCCCATTGCCCAAGGGTCAGCCCAAAACGAAAAAACCCCGCCGAAGCGGGGTTTTTCATAGGGTCGCAGGCCGGATCACACCGAAGGTTCAGGCTCCATTCCGCCATCCTTCGGCGGGGTTTTCTTGCCCTTCGCCTTGGGGATCGCGGTGACGCTGGGTGCGCTGCCCGCGTCGGAGTTGTCGTCATCGGAGTCTTCGGCAGGCGGCAGACCATCCATGACACGTTTGATCTCATCGCCGGTGAGGGTCTCATATTCCAGCAGACCTTGGGCCAGACGCTCGAACTCCACCTCTTTCTCCGAGATGATTTTCATCGCATGGTCATAGCCGTCTTGGATGAACTGCTGCACCTCTTTTTCAACCAACTCCTTGGTGTTGGCCGAGACGGAGAACCCAGCGGTATTGCCCTGATAGCCCTGCGCGGCTTCGGAATAGTCGATGTTGCCGACCTTATCGGACATGCCCCATTGCAGCACCATCGCGCGCGCCAGCGCAGAAGCCTGCTGGATGTCGCCCGCCGGACCATTCGACACGGAATCGGGGCCGTATTTATGGATTTCCGCCGCCTTGCCGGCCATGGCCATGGCCAAGCGCTGGTGGCATTCGTCCTTGAACATGTTCAGCCGGTCGATCTCAGGCAGGCTCATCACCATGCCAAGCGCGCCGCCGCGCGGGATGATCGTGGCTTTGTAGACCGGGTCGCATTTCGGCAGCGTCATGCCGACCAGCGCGTGACCGGCTTCATGATAGGCGGTCATCTCCTTCTGCTCGGCGGTCATCACCATCGAGCGGCGCTCTGGTCCCATCATCACCTTGTCCTTGGCCTGTTCGAAATCGACCATGGTGACGAAACGGCGACCGACACGGGCAGCCATCAGCGCAGCCTCATTCACGAGGTTCGCCAAGTCCGCGCCCGAAAAGCCCGGCGTGCCGCGCGCGATAATGCGCAGGTCAACATCCGGCCCCAGCGGGGTCTTGCGCGCGTGAACCGAGAGGATCTTTTCGCGGCCCTTGATGTCGGGGTTGGGCACCGTGACCTGACGGTCAAAGCGGCCCGGACGCAGCAGCGCGGGGTCAAGTACGTCACGGCGGTTGGTCGCGGCGAGGATGATGACACCTTCGTTGCTCTCAAAACCGTCCATCTCGACTAGAAGCTGGTTCAAGGTCTGCTCACGCTCGTCATTGCCGCCGCCATAGCCTGCACCCCTGTGACGACCGACGGCGTCAATCTCGTCGATGAAGACGATACAGGGGGCGTTTTTCTTGGCCTGTTCGAACATGTCGCGCACACGGGACGCGCCGACGCCTACGAACATCTCGACAAAGTCGGAGCCGGAGATGGTGAAGAAGGGCACGCCCGCCTCGCCCGCGATGGCGCGGGCCAGCAGCGTTTTACCAGTGCCCGGAGGGCCCACCAGCAGCGCACCTTTGGGGATCTTGCCGCCAAGGCGCGAAAACTTCTGTGGGTTGCGCAGGAATTCAACGATTTCCTCAAGCTCTTCCTTGGCCTCATCGATGCCCGCCACGTCGTCAAAAGTCACGCGGCCCTGCTTTTCGGTCAGCATCTTGGCCTTGGATTTGCCAAAGCCCATCGCCCCGCCTTTGCCGCCGCCCTGCATGCGGTTCATGAAGTAGATCCACACACCGATCAGCAACGCGATGGGCAGAAGCGACATCAGGAAAGTCTGGAAACCAGACTGTTGCTGCGGCCGAGCTTTGACCGGAATATCGTTGGAGATCAAAAGCTGGGTCAGCTCGGCATCGCCGGGTTTGATCGTCAGGTAGTCGGAGCCATCCGCCTTGCGGAACCGAACCTGCTCGCCATCCAATGTCACATTACGGACATCACCATCCTGTACGGAAGTAACGAACTCTGAATAGCTGACCTCGTTGTTTTGCAGCGACCCGCTGGATCCGCTGAACAGGTTGAACAGCGCCAGTACCAGCAACATCAGGACAACCCAGAAGGCGAGGTTACGAACATTTCCCAAGGGAATTCTCCTAAATTCACACGGCCGCGGGCAAGTCCCGCGACCCAAGGGGCGCCCGTTCGGGCAACCACCATACTAAGATAGACATGATGCGCTCATGTTCAATGCGATAATGGCGCGGTTTCGTTGCATTCCGCGCCGCTTTCGCGCTGGACATGCCATTTCTCGACCAGCCCGGCAAGGGGCGCTGCAAGCAGGCGCGCGCCCTGCCAGATCGCCGGGGTCGACAACAGCATAGCACGGGGCCGCCCAAGGCGGCGCCAATCGGGGCATTGGGCAAGGCCCTCGGCCCCCAAGCGCCCGCAATTCAGCGCCCTGCGGCAGCCCCTCTGGGGGCGTCGCACGCCAGCGCCCATCCCACAGCTGATCCGCAGGCACCCGCAGGTCACGCACCGCGTTATATTCCCGAAAGACCCAGATTTCACCGCGCCGAAGCAGCGCCTGACAGCCCCCCAGCGTGGCCGCCTGCCCCTCGGCCAACCCCGCGATCAGGGCCGCCACGGGGCCGCGGCGCGGGGGGTAGGTGCCGCCGTTGACCTGCCCAAGCGCATGAATCATCAAGCGGCGGCGGATCTCTTCGGGCGCGGCAAAAAAGCCCTCGGCCTGCATCACCTGTGCGCCCGCCTCCATGCGCAGAATATCGCCTGCCGTTCTGTCGGTCTGGCTTTTCAGCGCCTCCCGGGCGGTGGCCATGTTGCGCGCCACCTCGGCCAAGGCCTCTACGTCGATGCCAAGCGGCGCGAGGGCGGCAAGACTTTGACGGGTTTGAATGCGGGCGAAACGCGGGTCATCGTTGCTGGGGTCGTCGACCCACTCAACGGCCGCGCGCCTCAGATGCCCTCGCAATGCCTCACGTCGGGCAAAAAGCAGCGGGCGCAGCCATGTGATGCCGTGCCGCTTGCTGCGCGGCGCCATGGCCGACAGGCCGTCCACCCCCGACCGGCGGGCCAATCGCATCAGCACCGTTTCGGCCTGATCGTCCGCCGTATGGCCAAGCGCCACGCAGGGCAGCCCGCGCCGCTCTGCCCAATCGGCCATCAGCCGATACCGCGCCTCACGCGCCGCGTTTTGCAGGTTGCCTTGACCGTCCCACCCCCGCCAGCGCAGTGTTTCATGCGACAGGCCCAGAGTGCTGGCACACCGCGCGACGAAGGCGGCCTCTCCGGCGGCTTCGGGGCGCAGACCATGGTCGACAGTCACGGTTTCAAGATGTGTGCCCGCCGCCGCCGAAAGCCCATGCAGCAACGATAGCAACGCCATTGAATCGCCCCCGCCCGAGACAGCAACGCCAAGGCGGGGGGGCAGCGCACCGCCCAGCCCCGCCAGCAGCCCCTTGGCCAGCGCTGCATCAGCCGTCGCGGCAGGCGCAGTCATCAGCGGTTAGGAACAACCCAGCGTCTGGCGCTGCGCTTCGGCTTGGCTCACCTGCGGGGCGCCCGGGAAACGCACGGCAACCTCCGCGAGGGTCACGCAGGCCTCTTGTGTTTGCTCCAACACGCCAAGCGCGCGCCCCAACTCAAACAGCGACTGCGGTGCCACCGGCCCTTCGGGATCGGTGCTGAAGGCTGCAAGAAAGGCACGGGCCGCTTCGCGGTTGTCGCCCAATCCGGTCAGGGCTTCGCCGCGGCGCATCTCGGCTTCGGCGGCTAGCGGACCACCGGGGTAGGTCTGACTGAAGGTCGCAAAGAGATCGGCGGCGCTGCGAAAGTCACCGGAGGCGAGCGCCCCCTGCGCCCGCTCGAAATCGGTCTTTTCGCTGACCGCCAGCTCTGCCTCGTTGATGGGGGTGATGATGCCGTTTGAAGGTGCCGCGCCACCGCTGCCGGGGGTCATCTCGACCACCTCGCGGTCGGCTTCGGGGGCGGGTGCGACCACGGTTGGAGCCTCCCCTCCGCCGAGGGTCGAGGTCTCTCCAAGCGCGCCCAGATCGCCGCCTTCAAGCTCGACCAAACGGTATTCCAGATCCCCGATCCGGTTGGTGCCATCGGCCACGATCCGGTTGATCCGGTTCTCCATCTCCTCGGTCTTGGAGGTGAGGCGTTGCAATTCGCTTTCCATGGTGCCGACACGCTCAAGCACAGAGCTCCCGCCGGTCTCAACCGAGCCGCCGCCCGTGGTCGAAAGTTCGCGGCGCAGCTTTTGCACCTCGACACTGAGCACGGTCAACTGCTGGCGGATGTCCGCCAGCGTCTGATCGTTGTCCTGCGCCATAAGCGCGGCGGGGGCGGTCATCAGCCCCATCACCGCCACGAAGATATATCGCTTCAGCACATCGGCCTCCTTGGATTGGTCATTGCTTGGGCTGGCGCCGCAATTAGCTGGTCAGTGCGCCACCGGCCAGAACGGTCACGGCACGGCGGTTTTTGGCATAGCAGGCCTCTTCCGAGCAGATCTCGATCGGGCGCTCTTTGCCATAGCTGATGGTCTTGAGGCGCGATGCCGCAACACCGCGGGAAATCATATACTCGCGCACGGCATTGGCACGACGACCGCCAAGCGCGATGTTGTATTCACGGGTGCCCTGCTCATCCGCGTGACCTTCGATCACGGCTTGATAATCCGTATTGGTCTGCAGCCAAGCCACCTGCCCGTCGAGCGTGGCACGGCCTTGGTCGGTCAGCGTGGATTGGTCCACGAGGAACAGCACCCGGTCGCCGACAGCCTGCTGGAAATAGGCGGTGGAGGTGGGGTCGTTCGCGCTGCCCGGCACCACGCCGGCGTTGACCCCTGCGCCTGCATTGGCCCCGGCGCCGCCCATGCCATCGGCACCAAAACGGTCGGGGTTTGTACAGGCCGACACGGCCAATGCGGAAATCAAAAGCGTGCTGGTCAAAATGCGTTTCATGGGGGTCTGCCTTCTCTGTGGTGGCGTTGTTGTTGCTGGTGTTAACACAGGCGCGAGATCATTGGAATTGCCCGCGCCCGTATGGGAGGTGTGGAATACGTTACTGCTGCAGCGGTGACCAAGAGGGGTCAGAGCCGCCTTCGGGCGTGCGCACCGGCTTGAGGTTGCGCCCCGAAATATCGACCGAATAGAGCGAGGACGACCCGCCTGCCCCTTGGGTTTCGCGGGCGAACATGATCACCCGGCCATTGGGCGCCCAAGTCGGACCCTCATCAAGGAAAGAGGCGGTCAGCAGGCGCTCTTCGGAGCCATCAAGACGCATCACGCCGATGTGGAAACGGCCCTTGTTCTGCTTGGTGAACGCAACCAAGTCTCCGCGCGGCGACCAAACAGGCGTGCCATAACGCCCTTCGCCGAAGGAAATCCGCGTCGCCTCTCCGCCGGTGGCGGGCATGACGTAAAGCTGCGGACTGCCGGAACGGTCGCTCTCAAAGACGATTCTGCTGCCATCGGGCGAGAAGCTAGGTGCCGTCTCGATCGCGGGGGTGTTGGTCAGGCGTACCGACTGGCCGCTGTTGATATCCATCGAAAAGATGTCGGTATTGCCGCCTTGGCTCAGCGAATAGACAACCGTTTGGCCACTGGGCGAGAAGCGCGGGGCAAAGGCCATGGAGCCTTCGGCGCTTTGCAGCGCGCGGCGTTGGACGGTGCCGATGTCCAGCACATAGATGCGCGGAAAACCGCTTTCATAGCTGGTGTAGAGCACCCGGTCACCGCTGGGAGAGAATCGCGGGGCAAGCACGATGGAGCCGGAATCGGTCAGGTACTTCAGGTTGGCCCCGTCGTAGTCCATTACCGCCAAACGCTTCTGGCGGTCGTCCTTCGGCCCGGTTTCGGAAACAAAGACAACACGGCTGTCGAAATAGCCACCCTCGCCGGTGATCCGGCTGTAAACCGCATCGGCCACCTTATGCGCCATGCGGCGCCAGCCATCGACGGTGCCGCTGAATTGCAGACCGCCCTGCCCACTGCTGTCGAGCAATTCCTCGCCCGAGAAGACATCGTAGACGCGGAACTTCACATTCACGCTGTTGCCGGTGACATTGACCGCCCCGGTGATCAGCGCCTGCGCGTTGATCGCTTTCCAGTCGGCGTATTCCACCGGCGCGTTAAAGTCGCTGACGGTCGAGATATAGGCGCTGGCCGGGATTTCACGGAAAAGGCCCGTGCCGGTCAGGTCTTCTGAGACGACGCGCGCCAGATCGACGGCCAGTTGCCCGGCCTCACCGCTTTCAGGCTGAAAGCTGGGCACGGCAAAGGGCAAAGGCTCAATCGTCGGGTCGTCGATCACGATGCGCAGCGGTTGGGCCTGCGACGCATTGGGGGCCAGGGTGAACGTGGCCGCCGTGGCGCAGAGCGCCAGTAGTCCCAGAAGTCTAGTCAGCATGTTATCGGCTCCTCATTGGGTCGAATGTCATCTCGATGCCTTGCCATTGACTGTATTTTTCCTGCGGCAGTTTGTAACCGCTGCTGCCGCAACGAATGACCGCGCGTTTCGCGGCTTCAAAGGCTTGCCGCGCGGCGGTGTCGCTGCCACCGCTGGAACTCAGCAGGCGGATCGAACTGGCCACGGGCGTGCCGTCGGTGTTCATCTGCATGCCGACAACGACCGTGGTACGCGCCGCTTCGGTCGACAGCGCGCCGATGTTCCAGCAGGCCGAGACCGCGACGCGCAGAGACTCGCGCTCACCCGATGACAGCGGCGGGCCGCTTGGCACGGGCGCGGTTGTCTCAGGCTGGCCCAAGACTTCGCTCAGCGCATCCGCGATGGCATCCTCGGTCGAACTGGAGGTCGTGGGTTCCTCAACGGGCTCCGGGGTTGGCTCAGGCTCGGGCGTCGGGGCGGGCGCTGGCGTCTCGGCGGGTTCTTCCGGTGCCTCGGCCACCTCGACAGGGGGCGGCGGTGTCGGGCGGCGGCCGGGCGGACGCGCAGACGCCGCCGGTGCCTTGTCGGCTTCGGTGACGATCTCGGTCGTGCTGTCCTCGGGCGTGCGGGCCTCTTGCGGCTCTTCCACGACGGTTTCCGCCTCGGCTTCGGCATCGGGCGCGACGGCGGGCTGCTCGTCCAGATCGGGGCGCAGTTCGGGGTCGGGCTGCTCTACCGGTTCGGGGGCCACGCGGGGCGCTTCGCGCGGGCGGGCTTCGGGCGCGATTTCGGGCACCAGCACGGCGGTATCGCCCACCGGCTCGTTCATTTCGGGCGGCGTGTCATCCACCTGGGTCTGCGGCGGCAACTCCAGTTCCGTCACCTCGGGGGGGAGGTCTTCGGGCGGGGTTTCGGTCTGCACCGGCTCTGGCTGTTCGATCTGCGTGTCCGGCTCCGCCGTCACTTCGGGGGTCTCTTCGCTTACCTCGGGCGGCGCGGGCTGGGCCACCTCGGTGGCCGAGGCAGGCGGCTGCTGGGCCGCGACCAGCGCGTCATATTCGGCGGCCGAGATCACCGAGACCTCGGTCATCTCAACGGGCTCAGGCTCGGAGGTGAAGATGCTTCCAAACAACAGCCAGCCGATAAGACCCAGATGCCCGGCACCTGATATGTAATGCCCGGTATGCACCGCTCAGCCACCCGACGTGTCGCTGCCGTCCAACGCCGGGCCGCCGATGTCGGTCACCAGACCGATGTTGGAAAAGCCGCCTGCGTTGAGCGCGCCCATGACTTCCATGACCTGCGCATAAGACACTTTGCCATCCGCGCGCAAAAACACCCGGTCGCTGGCCCGTTCAGAGGCAATCGCCCGCAGTTTGGTGATCAGTTGGTCGCGGGGCGTGTCGGTGGTTTGGATTTGCACGGCCCCCTCGGCGGTGAGCGTAACGGTCAGCGGCTCTTCCTGCTCGGATGGCAGGGCCGTGGCGGCGGTCTTGGGCAATTCCACCGGCACGCCCACAGTCAGCAGCGGAGCCGCGACCATAAAGATGATCAAAAGCACCAGCATCACATCGACGAAAGGCGTGACGTTGATCTCGGCCATCGGCTGGGCGCGACCGCGACGCCGTCCCTTGCCGCCCTGTTTTTTCATGACACCTGCGCCCATGGCTTAGCTGTCCAACTGGCGGCTGAGGATGGTGGCGAATTCGTCCGAGAAAGCCTCGTAATTGCCAAGGATGCGGTCACTGTCGGCGCTCAGCTTGTTGTAGAACACAACCGCCGGGATCGCGGCGAGGAGGCCGATACCGGTTGCCAGCAGTGCCTCGGCAATACCGGGGGCGACGACCGCGAGGTTGGTGTTTTGTTGCGCGGCGATCTCAATGAACGAGTTCATAATGCCGAAGACCGTCCCGAACAAGCCGACAAACGGTGCAGTTGAGCCCACGGTCGCCAAGACCGGCAGCCCCTTTTGCAAACGCTCAGCTTCTTTTGAGATCGCCACATCCATGGAGCGGTCAATCCGTGCGGTGGCGCCGGGGATCAACGCGCCATCTTCGCGGTGCGAGCGGCGCCATTCCGACATGCCAGCGGCGAAGATTTTTTCTGAGGGTCCATCCGGGTCAGCGCCGATGGTGTCAAAGAGCCCGTCAAGCGGCTCGCCCGACCAGAACGCCTGATCGAACTGCGCGGCCTCAGCACGGGCTTTGCGGTACTGGATGGTCTTTTGAACGATAATCGACCAAGACCAGAACGAAGCCCCGATCAGCATGATCATTACAAGTTTGACCGTGACTGTCGCCTTCGCGAACAGACCCCACAGGGAAAAATCCATCCCCTGTGCCAATGCCAGCGTCTCTGCTTCCATTTAACTATGCTCTTTTACTGCCGCCCCTTTGGGGCATTCTGCCTCTCGGGCCGTATTTTTCTGGCCTCAATTTGGAGCAAAGCTAACGGACTGCAACCGAGATTGCCAGAATTATGGTATCACGCCGCAGGATCCCCGTCCGACAGGCGGAGTTTCGCTGGCAAACGGGTGGGTTTCCCGGCCGTGGTCATGCAAACGGCGGTAACTTTGGCGCGGAATATGACCTTGCCGTCGCGTAGCACGTCTTGGTCAAACACCCAACGCACCGGCCCTTCGGCCTGATGGGTCGTCTGCACCTCTAACCGGTCGCCAAAGCGTGCAGCACCCAGATAATCCGCCTCTACCCGCGTTACGACAAAGACCAGCCCCTCGTCGCGCATGGCGCGTTGATCAAGGCCAATCTGTTCGACGATATCCGACCGCGCCCGTTCGATATAGCGCAGGTAGTTGGCGTAATAGACCACGCCTGCCATGTCGGTGTCTTCGTAGAAAATGCGGACTGGAAAGGTATGGCTCATGCCGACACCTGCACCCGCGCAGCAAGGCGCAGCGCATGGCTTGCGTCATTGGCGGCGGGCGGCATCACCGGATCATAGGCGGCGCGGATCACGTCGGCCACTTCGGGGCGCAGCACCAGCGCCTCATCGGCCAGCGCCAGCGGCGACTGCTCGGCAAAGGCGTCCTCGGACCAGAGCAGGATGACCTGTACCGCTTGGCTCAGCGCCAAGACTTGCGCGGACATATCGCGCAGGCTGTCGTCCATGCGCAGGAAGACAAAGGCCGCCTTGATCGCGCCGTTTTCTTCGAAGCGGAAGAAACGGTACTGATTGGCCCCAGCGGCCTGCAAGCGCTCGACCTGCCCTGCGAGGTCCGGCACCAGCCCATCCATCCCCGGCACGTCTAGCAACTCCGCCCAATCTGCGAAGAAGAACATCATCAGATTGCTTCCCAGTTCGGGATCGGTCTCGACCATGTCGTGACCGGCGAGTTTGGCGACAGCCTCAAGCGCGCCTTTTACCACCGGCAGCGCCGCCTCCTCGATTCCAAAGGCCACCGGCGCGATGGGGCGGCCCCAGCGGGCAAAGGCGAACTGCCCGTCGCGGCGGGTGAAAAGGGTCTCGATCTGCTCTGCGGTCATCGTCATCTGTCTTACCTTCGCTCCGGGGCGTCAGCCAAAAAGGTCGCTCTGCCCTTTGGGCGCGGCCATGCCGAGATGGCTCCACGCCTTGGCCGCCAACATTCTGCCGCGCGGGGTACGCTGGATCAGCCCTTGCTGCAACAGGAACGGCTCGATCACCTCTTCCAGCGCATCACGGCTTTCCGACAGCGCGGCGGAGAGGGTTTCGATCCCCACCGGCCCGCCCTGATAGTTCTCTGCGATCAGCTTGAGGTAACGGCGGTCAGCGCCATCAAGGCCCAGATGATCGACCCCAAGCCGCGTCAGAGCCATGTCGGCCAAATCGCGGGTCACGCGGCCATCGCCCTCTACAACCGCGAAATCCACCACCCGGCGCAGCAGGCGGCCCGCGATGCGCGGCGTGCCGCGGGCGCGTTTCGCAATCTCGCGGGCACCGCCTTCGTCGGCGGGCGCACCCAGTTTGCGAGCATTGCGATCAACGATGATGTAAAGCTCGTCCTCGGTGTAGAACTGCAGCCGTGTCGGGATGCCGAAACGGTCCCGCAGCGGCGTTGTGAGCAGCCCCATGCGGGTGGTGGCTCCGACCAGCGTGAAGGGCTGTAACTCGATCCGCACGGTCCGCGCGGCGGGGCCTTCACCGATCACCAGATCAAGTTCGAAATCCTCCAGCGCGGGATACAGCACCTCTTCCACCGCCGGGTTCAGACGGTGGATCTCGTCGATAAACAACACGTCACGCGCTTCGAGGTTGGTCAAGATCGCCGCCAGATCGCCTGCCTTGGCCAACACCGGGCCAGAGGTCATGCGAAAGCCCACGCCCAACTCCCGCGCCATGATCTGCGCCAGCGTCGTCTTGCCCAGACCCGGAGGCCCGTGAAACAGCGTGTGATCCATCGCCTCGCCGCGCTGGCGGGCGGATTGGATGAAGACGGCAAGGTTCGCGCGCGCCTCGGCTTGACCGACAAATTCCGCCAGCATCTGCGGCCGCAAAGCGCGGTCGAAATCTTCGGGCATCGGCTCAGGCCGCACGGTGGGGTCAATGTCGGTCATAGGGCCTCGTTATGGCGCAGGGCGGAGGGTTCTGCCAGAGGGGGCGTCACCCCTTGGGCGCCAACAGCTTGAGCGCCGCGCGGATCAGCGTCGGCGTGTCCGCCTCTGGCATCTCGCCCGCCGCCTGCGCCACGGCGCCCGCCGCGTCACCGGGACCGTAGCCAAGGTTGCCAAGCGCCGAAAGCGCCTCGGACTGGGCCGAAGCATTGGGCGCGGCGGCTTTCGGCGCGGGGCGCGGGGTGGCAGCTTCGATCACGGTCTCATCGGCAGCGGCCTGTGCTTCTCCCAGAGCGTCGGCCACGGTGCCGGTCATCGCCATCACGCCGGGAGCCTTGTCCTTGAGATCAAGCACCACGCGCTGTGCGATTTTGGGGCCAATGCCCTTGGCGGCCTTTACCGCGTTCCAATCGCCAAGCGCGATTGCGCGGCTCACGCCATCCGGGCCGAGCGTTCCGAGGATTGCCAGCGACGCCTTTGCCCCGACCCCCTGAACCGAGGTCAGCAACCGGTGCCATTCCTTTTCCACCAGCGTTTGAAAGCCAAAGAGCTGCATCAGGTCTTCGCGCACCACCAGATCGGTATAAAGCGCCACGACTTCGCCCACACCGGGCAGCGCGGCCATGGTCCGGTCAGAGACATAGACGAGGTATCCCACACCGCGGACGTCGATCAGCACATGGTCGGCGGCACGGTAGTCAATGCGGCCCGAGAGTTTGCCGATCATGCGCTCGCCCTCGCCACCGCTTGCGCGAGGGTGCTGGCCCCGCCGTGATGCGCGTGACAGATCGCGATGGCCAGCGCATCGGCGGCATCCGGGCCGGCAATCTCGATCCCCGGCATCTGCATTTTCACCATATGCGCCACCTGTCCCTTATCCGCGTGGCCTACGCCGACCACCGTTTTCTTGACCTTGTTGGGGGCATATTCGCCCACCGTCAAACCAAACTGCGCAGGCACCAGCATCGCGATGCCCCGCGCCTGACCCAGCTTCAGGGTCCCGGCCCCGTCTTTGTTCACGAAAGTCTGTTCAACCGCCGCCGCCTGTGGCTGCCACATGGTCAGCACGCGCGTCAGCTGCCCGTGCAAGGACAAAAGCCGTGCGCCAAGGTCGTCGCCTTCGGAATGACAGATGCCATTGGCCACATGGGCGATTCGGCTGCCCGAGACATCGATCACGCCCCAGCCCAGATTGCGCAGCCCCGGATCTATGCCGATCACCCGTATCATCTCTGCCCTCGATAAAATTGTTGCTTTTTTGGTGCACTAGCACGAAACGCGAACATCGCAAAGCCCTGATGCGCGGCGGGCGCTTTACGACATGCATCCTGTCGCTTTTGAACCGCGGTGTCGGATTGCGCCTCTCCATGCTGCAAAACCGACATCAGGAAGCCGGAAATTTTCCCGTAAAGATAGTGGGTTAGCCGTCATTTCGACCTATGCACAAAACGCAAGGCACGCTGTCGTTTTTGAGGGATTGCGCGGGGCGCTTTTCAGGCATAATTGCCGAAAATCACGTTTTGCACGGCGCGCTTTCCTCGGCCCCTGCAGACACAACCGACGATCAAACAAAGGACGGCCCCATGGCAACTTTCGACACCACCCGCACCGCTTACGGCTCCACCTCGGCCGTCACACGTATTTTTGGTTTTTTCGGCTCGTTCTTCGCGGCGGTCGAAGATTGGCAAGACAGTCGCGCCACCCGCAAGGCGCTGTCGGACCTGACCGACCTTGAATTGCAGGACATCGGCTTGATCCGGGGTGACATTGACCTCGTCGCACAGAACCACTTTGTGCGCTAAGCCTGCGCGCTGCCCGCATCGAAACCTACCCAAACGAAAAGCCGCAGCGGAAGGCATCCGCTGCGGCTTTTTCATGTCAAAGGTCAGTGGCTTAAGATCACCGCATGATCGGGCCGGTCAGCCCGGCTACTGTCTTGGTCAGCGGGTCGATGGCCATCATCTTGGCGCCGATCTGCTCTAGGTTTGAACCATTGGCCAGCCGCGACAGGCGTTCGTTATAGGTCACCGGGCCGATCGCGGCGAGTGTGAAGGCTTTGAAGCCGAAAAATACCAGAACGATCAGGAAAAACCCCATCATCGGGAACCCCCGACGGGCACGTTTCGGCAAGACGGAGATCAACCCGTCGCGCCCGACGCGGGTGACATATCCCCGTTCCATCTTCCGATGCTTGCGCCCCAGAAGTTCGATCCGTTTCGCGAATTGAGCGTGTCCTTCAGCCATCACAGCCTCCGTAGCAATCCGGCCCCCACCGTTTGCTGCCAATTTGAATAAAGGCAAATTGTGGCAACAAAGCGGCAAAAGGGTCAAATGCAACGAAAATGAGGCGCGAATTATGCGTTAGTTTGCAGCGTTAGTGTCGTCCAGTCACCAATGCTCTCACGGTGCACCAGATTGATGCCAGATTGTGCATAAACCTCAATCACCTCGTCGGCCTGCTCGTTCAGAAGACCCGAGAGAATCGCATAGCCCGCAGGTTGCAGCGCCCCGGCCATATCCGGGGCCAAGGCGACCAGCGGCCCTTTGAGGATATTGGCAAAAACCAGATCAAAGGGGGCGGCTTCGGCCAATTGGGGATGATCAAAGCCTGCGGCCTCGACACAAGTCACGCGGCCCGACAGATTGTTNGCATCGACATTGGCCTGCGCNACTTCGACCGCGACCTCATCGATGTCACTGGCCAATACCGGCTCGGGCCAGATGCGCGCGGCGGCCATGGCCAGCACGGCNGTGCCGCAGCCGATGTCGACNACNTTNTTGCCNTGGAACCCCTCGCCNGCCANNCGGTCCAGCGCGCGCAGGCAGCCCANTGTCGTGCCGTGGTGCCCGGTGCCAAAGGCCATGGCGGCTTCGATCAGCAGCGGTTCGCAATCGTCGGGCACCTTGTCAGCGTCATGGCTGCCGTAGACGAAAAAGCGCCCCGCTTCGACCGGGGCTAATTCACGGCGCACATGGGCGACCCAATCTGTTTCCGGCAGCTCGGAGACGGTGAAATCTTTCGCGCCCATCGCCTTGGCCAGCACCGCCAGCGCGGCCGTATCGGGTGCTTCTTCGAAATAACCGCCGACTTCCCACAGGCCCGAGCCGTCTTCGACCTCAAACACGCCAACGCCGGTGGGCTCGGGGATTAGCCGCTCCATCGCTTCGCCCAAGGCATAGGCGGGGTCGCGGCCCGTGAGGGTAGTGAGGGCGGTAAACGTGGGCATGGCGCGGTCCTTTGCTGCGGTGCGGTTGCGCTTCGCCTAGGGCCGCGCGCGTGTCGGGTCAAGCCATGCTGGGTTTCGCGGCCTATTCGGCGGCCTGCGGCACAGCAGTTTGAAAGATCGTTTCATGCCCCGGTGCCGGGTGGCGCGGGATCAACAGTGACAGCATCAGCGACACTGCCGCCATCCCTGCGGCAAGGAAGAACACCGCCGCAGGCGAGACGAGCCACAGCAGGCCAAGCCCGACTGGCAGGAACACCGCCGCGATGTGGTTGATCGTAAAGGCAACCGCTGCGGTGGGGGCGATATCTGCGGGGTCTGCAATCTTTTGGAAATAGGTCTTCAGCGCCAATGCGAGGGCAAAGAACATGTGATCCAGCACATAAAGCGTTGCCGCAATCACCACACCCCAGCCAAGGTAATAGACGCCGCCGTAAGCAAGGAAGACGATGATCAGCCCGACATATTCAACGGTCAGCGTCCGGCGCTCGCCGAAATGACCCACCGCGCGGCCCATCAGCGGGGCAAAGATCATATTGGCGACAAGGTTGATGAGATAGAGCATGGTGATCTCATGCACTTCAAAACCGAAGCGTTCGACCATCATAAAGCCCGCGAAGACCACGAAAATCTGCCGCCGCGCGCCTGACATGAATTGCAGCGCGTAATAGAGCCAGTAGCGCTTGCGCAGGATCATCTTTTTGTTCTGCACCGTGGGCGCTTCGAACTGTGGATAGGCCAGCATGGCGATGATGGCCACGGCAACGGTGACGCCGCCGCCGATCATGTAAACGATGCTGTAGCTGAGGTTCAGCGTTTCCCACAGCGCCATGATCGCCAGATAGGCCACCAGCGTCGCCAGCGATCCAGCCGCCATAAGCCAGCCGATCATGCGCGGCGCGTCTTCGATCTTAAGCCATTGAAGTTGCAGCGATTGATTCACCGTCTCGTAGTAATGAAAGCCGATCGAGCTGAGCATGGTGATCGTCAGGATGCCGCCCATGGAGGGGAAATATGCGGTAATCGCGGTGGCTGCGCCGAGCAGGACCAGCGACACCAGCCCCAGCACCTGTTCGCGCACAAACAGCAGAATCGCGATAACCCCGATGGCCAAAAAGCCGGGAATTTCGCGCACCGTGTGCAGCAGGCCAATGTCGGACCCGTCGAAGTCTGCCACCTCGATGACGAAGTTATTCAGCAGCGCCGACCACGTGTTGAACGCGATGGGCATGGCCAGCGCCATGAGGAACAGCAGAGCCACGGGGCGGCGCCAGAACGGCAGGCGCTTGGCCTCTTCGAGGGTGATATAGCGGGTCATGGGAATTTATTACGCCGGGGTTTTGGGAATGGCGAGAGAAAAGGCGGGGCTCTAACGCGTCTTTCTTCCCCCAGCTCGGAATCAAGCCGCAGGCGCCGGGCCATCGCCTGCCCGCCCCCCGGGTAGGCGATTTGGTGAGGCTGGGTGGGACATTGCCAAAGCACATCATGTCGAGCCATAAAGTGGCAGCGACAAACGGTTNGATCGCCGACCCGCGGGCAGGCGCTGGCCCTCGTTTCCAACCCACCGCCTTTGAGCCTCAATAAAAACTCTGCGGATCGATATCCACGGCCAACCGCAAATCCCCCTTCAGCCGCAGCGCACCAACCCACTTGCTCAGCGCTTCTTGGAGCGCCACGCCCTTATCCGCCTTGACCAACAATCGCACCCGATGCCGCCCGCGCACCCGGGCGATCGGCGCGGGCGCGGGGCCAAAAACCTGCGCCCCCACCGCCCGCAACGGCCCGTCATGCCGCGCCAGATGGTTGCCCAGATCAAACACCGCCGCCGCATCGCTGCCGCTGAGGATGATCCCTGCCATACGCCCGTAAGGCGGCACCCCGGCCTGCCGCCGCTCGCCTGCCTCGGCGGCCCAGAACTTCTCCTCCTCACCCGCCAAGATCGCCCGGATCACCGGATGCTCGGGCTGATAGGTCTGCAAGAGCGCCGCCCCCGGCGCTTCGGCCCGCCCTGCCCGGCCCGCCACCTGCCGCATCAGCTGAAACGTCCGCTCCGCCGCGCGCAGATCCGACCCGGTGAGGCCGAGATCAGCATCAATCACCCCCACCAGCGTCAGCTTTGGAAAGTTGTGCCCCTTGGCGACCAGTTGCGTGCCGATGATGATATCCGCCGTTCCTTCGGCAATTCCCGCGATCTCGGCCTTCAGCGCCCGGGCCGAGCCGTACATGTCCGAACTCAGGGTCGCGATCCGCGCGTCGGGCCAGAGCGCAGCCGCTTCCTCTCCCAGCCGCTCTACGCCGGGGCCGATGGGGGCGAGCTTGCCTTCGACCTCGCAAGAGGGGCAAACCTCGGGCATGGGCTTGGTCTCGCCGCACTGGTGACAAACGAGGCGTTTCAGAAACCGATGTTCCACCATCCGCGCATCGCATTGATCGCAACCGATCTGTTCGCCACAGGCGCGGCAGAGCGTGATCGGCGCATAGCCGCGACGGTTGATGAACAGCATCGCCTGTTCGCCGCGCTCCAGCCGCGCATCGACCTCGCGCTTCATCTCGCCCGAGATCCATTTATCCCCCGGCAAACCCGCCTGCCGCATGTCAATCGCGCCCATCTTCGGCATCACCGCCGGACCAAAGCGCGAGGTCAGTTCCAGCCGCCGATACTTGCCCGCCTCTGCATTGGCCCAAGTCTCAAGACTGGGCGTCGCACTGGCCAGCACCACCTGCGCCCCGCAGATTGACGCGCGCAGCACCGCCATGTCGCGGGCGTTATAAAGCACCCCATCCTCTTGTTTGTAAGACGTGTCATGCTCTTCATCCACGACGATCAGCCCGAGGTTCTGGAACGGCAGGAACAGCGCTGACCGCGCACCGATCACCAATTGCGCGTTGCCCTCGCCCACCATGCGCCAGATGCGGCGGCGTTCGGTCATGGTGACACCGGAATGCCATTCGGCAGGCTTCCCGCCAAAGCGCTCCTCGACCCGGTCGAGAAACTGTTCGGTCAGCGCGATTTCCGGCAGGAGCACCAGCGCCTGCCGCCCGGATTGCACGGCCGCGGCGACGGCTTCGAGATAGACCTCCGTTTTGCCCGATCCGGTAACCCCGCGCAGCAGGGTCGTGCCATAGGTCTCGGCCTTAATCCCCTCGCGCAAAACCGCCGCCGCTGTCGCCTGATCCTCGGTCAGTGCCTTGCCGGGCAACGATGGATCCAGCCGCCGAAACGGCAGATCGCGGGGGCTTTCCTCTTCGCGCACGGCACCTTGATCGACCAAACCTTTGACCACCGAAGAGGTGACCCCGGCCATCTCCGACAACTCCTTCAGCGTGAAGGCCAGATCGCCGTATTCCTCCAGCACCGCCATAACCCGCTGGCGCGCGTCGGTCATGCGGGTCGGCACGCCGTCGCCCGCGCGGTAGATCTTGCGCATCGACGGCGGATCGCCCAAGCCCGGCGCACGCGTGGCCAGCCGCAGCATCGCGGGCAGCGGGGTCAGGGTATAGGCCGCCGAGCGCAGCAAAAATTCGCGCATCTCATCGCGCATCGGCGGGGCGTCCAGCACGCGGATCACATGGCGCACCTTTTTGATGTCGTAATCCCCGGCCCCCGGCCCCCAGACCACGCCCATCACCTTGCGCGGGCCCAATGGCACCTCGACAAACGCCCCCGCATGGCAGCCACCTTCGGGCGCGCGATAGTCCANNGCGCGGCCCAAAGGCTGGGTGGTCATCACCGACAGCAACTCGCCATGATGGTAGAATTCAGCCATGTCTGCCGCATGCTCCGTGTCGCTAGGGGGAATTGAGGCTTTAAGCATCGCAGATCATGCGGTAAAGCCAAGGCACGCAATAGACCTGTTAGCGATCACATTCCAACCCGGAAGGAAAGCCCATGAAATTCTTCGTAGATACAGCCGAGATCGACGCCATTGCCGAACTCAATGACCTTGGCATGGTCGACGGCGTAACAACCAACCCCTCCCTGATCCTGAAGTCAGGCCGCAACATCCTTGAGGTCACCAAAGAGATTTGTGACCTCGTCGACGGCCCCGTCTCTGCCGAAGTNGTGGCGCTGGAAGCCGACGCGATGATCGCCGAAGGCCGCAAACTGGCCGAGATCGCCGACAACATCACCATCAAGCTGCCGCTGACATGGGACGGGCTGAAAGCCTGTAAGGTTCTGTCGGGCGAGGGTCACATGATCAACGTGACGCTCTGCTTCTCGGCGAACCAAGCGCTGATCGCGGCCAAAGCGGGCGCGACCTTCATCTCGCCCTTCATTGGTCGTCTGGACGACATCAACCTCGATGGCATGGACCTGATCCAAGACATCCGCACCATCTATGACAACTACGGGTTCGAGACGCAGATCCTCGCGGCCTCCATCCGCAGCGTGAATCACGTGCTCGACGCCGCGCGCATCGGTGCCGACGTGATGACCGCGCCGCCAGAAGTGATCAAGAAGCTCGCCTCGCACCCGCTGACCGACAAAGGTCTGGAGCAGTTCATGGCCGATTGGAAAAAGACCGGTCAGAACATCCTCTGATCCGGCCTNNGCGCCAAGNCATCAAACCCCTTCCGCCCNTGGCGGAGGGGGTTTTTCTTTGCCCTATGCGGCGTTGCCTTCNACNGTCAGGTGATCGCCCGACCANAGGCCGGGGCGCACCTCGGCCTCGGCCGCGCCTGCGCGGATGCGACGGCACTGCCCCACGGGAATCGCCGGAGCCTGCAACACCAGATCCATGCCCTGCGCCGCCGTCTGGGGCGGCAAGGCCGCGTGCATCCCGTCCAAGGCCACCGACACATCGCAGGGCAGATAGACGCTCGCCCCGCCCACGCCGGTATCCTCTTGCCAGGGGGTCAACGGCGCGCCGACCGCGCCGACACAGCACACGGCGGTTTGCAATTCGATCGCCCGCGCCCGTGCACAGCTAAACACGCGGTTGTAGCCGGTGATCATGTCGGTCTTGGCGGGGATGATCACCAGATCAAGGTCCAGCTCGCCCAGTTTCGACCAAAGCGCGGTATATTCCGCATCCAGACAGATCGCGATGACACAGCGCAGCCCGTTCCAGTCGAACAGGTTGATCCCGGTGCCCGCGATGGTCACGCCGCTGGCGCCATTTGCCTCAAGCGGCGTCAGGCTCAGTTTGTTTTGAACTTGCATCCCACCATCCGGCGTCAGGAACCACGCCTGATTGAGATACCCCTCGGGCGCGTCGACCGATGGAAAGGCCACAGGAAATGTGCCGGGCAGCAGGGCGACGCCTGTCTGCTCCACCATGCGGCGCATCGGGTCGAGCGCCAGCGCGGCGGTCTGCGCGAGCCAGCCCAGTTGCTGCTCTGCGGGCAGGTCCGCCGGGGCAAAGCTCAGCCATTGTGCGCAGCAAAACTCAGGCATCACCAAAAGCTGCGCCTCGCGCGCGGCGGCTTGTTGCAGACGCAGTTCCACACTGGCAAGCCAGCTTTGCAGCGAATCCGGCGTGACCTGAAGGTTGGCGGCCCAAAGATCGACAGAGACATGTTCCATGTAAGATTTCCTCTCCCGGCACGGGCCATTTCGCCGCATCCGGGGATATGCAGCAGGCTTCGATCAGGCGCGCGTGCCTTGCGGCTGAAATCCGCGCGTCGACCGGGGCCAACACACCCGCGCCGCTTTTGTTCCCGTGGGCTTCGTTCTACATCCCGGCCTGACGCAAGGCGGCAACAAAGACCGCAGGCGTCAAGACCCGTGACCAATTGGGGGCAGATCTTGACGCCCCACCATGCTATGACACCGCAAATCAAAAAGAGACGCCCATGAGCAGCAGCCCCAAAATCGACGACGCCCTGCGCGAGGCGATCATCTCCGCGCCCGATGTCATCCTTGACGACAGCGATGTGATGCAGGCGTTGATTGCAGCGAATGAGAAGGCCATGGGCGGCAACATCGTCGANCTGCGCGGCATCGCGATGGAGCGTTTGGAAACCCGGCTTGATCGGTTGGAAGACACCCACCGCAGCGTCATCGCCGCGGCCTATGAAAACCTCGCCGGGACCAACCAGATCCACCGCGCGATCCTGCAAATGCTGGACCCGGTGGAGTTTGAGACCTTTCTGCGCAATCTGGGTGGCGAAGTGGCCGACATTCTGCGCGTCGACGCGGTGAAGCTGGTGCTGGAATCGACCCAGAACGACAATGATCCGGCTGTACAACGTTTGGGCGATGTGCTGACCGTGGCCGAGCCGGGCTTTATCGATGACTATCTGTCTCAAGGGCGCGGCGGCATGGTGCGTCAGGTGACCCTGCGCGCACTTCAAGACGGTTCTGAGGCGCTGTATGGCACCAAGGCGGGCTGGATCCGTTCTGAGGCCTGCCTAAAACTCGATTTCGGCACAGGCCGCCTGCCCGGCCTTCTGGTCATGGGGGCCGAAGACCCGCATATGTTCGGCCCGCAGCAGGGCACCGATCTGCTCACTTTCTTTACCGGCGTGTTGGAACGCACCATGCGCCGCTGGCTGTCTTGAGCGAGAAGGCAAATCCGCTACTGATCAGCCCCGCCGCGCGGGACGCGCTGCAAACGTGGCTGGCGCATCAGAGCGCCTTGAAGGACGCAGCGGAGAATACGATCATCGCCTATCGGGGCGATGTGACCGAGTTCTTAACCTTCATGACCCTGCATAAGGGCGACACCCAAGGCCTTGGCGCGCTGGCGAAAATCACCATCAGCGACATGCGCGCTTGGATGGCCAGCACGCGCAGCGGCGGTGTCGGCTCGCGCTCCGTGGCGCGCAAGCTTTCGGCGGTGAAAGCCTTTTATCGCTGGCTGGCCGAGCGAGAGGGGTTTGAGCCCACCGCCGTTCTGCTTGCCCGGTCGCCCAAGTTTCAGAAAAAACTCCCTCGCCCGCTGGCCGAAGATGCCGCCCGCGCGCTGATCGATTGCGTCGAAACCCAAGCCCGCGCCCCATGGGTCGCGGCGCGCGATGTCGCTGTTCTGACGATGCTTTGGGGCTGCGGGCTGCGGATCTCCGAGGCGCTGGCGCTCAAGGGCGGCGATGCGCCCCTGCCGAATAGCCTGCGTATCATCGGCAAAGGCGGCAAGGAACGGGTCGTACCGGTCTTGCCTGCTGCACGCGCCGCCGTCGAAGACTACCGCGCCGTCTGCCCTCACCCGCAAGAGCCGCAAGCCCCGCTGTTTCGTGCCATTCGCGGCGGCGCATTGGGCGCGCGGGCCGTGGCGCAGGTGATGGCCGATGCGCGGATGCAACTGGGCCTTCCGGCGACGGCCACGCCCCACGCTATGCGCCACAGCTTTGCCACCCATCTGCTCGACGCGGGCGGCGATCTGCGTGCGATTCAGGAACTGCTAGGCCATGCTTCGCTCTCGACCACGCAGGCCTATACAGCCGTCGATACCGCGCGGCTGATGGAAGTCTATAACAACGCCCATCCCAAAGCGGGCCGCTGAGCCCTTCCAAGCCGACCCTCTTGCACCCTGCGCCTTAATCGCCATATTGAGACCAAGCGAGGACGACCTCCCCCATTTGGGCAGCCACTCGGGACGACCCGACCAATACCGGGACCGACCCCATGCGCAGCACCGCAGACCGCATCCGCCACGCCATCAGCTTTGAAGTTCTCGCCCTGTTGATCGTCACGCCCATGGGCGNTTGGCTGTTTGACAAGCCACTGCATGAGATTGGCGTCGTCACCATCGTCAGCGCCAGCATCGCGACGGGATGGAACTACCTTTACAACCTCGGGTTCGACCACGCCCTGCGCCGCCTGCGCGGCACGGTCCGCAAGACGGTGCCGATCCGGGTACTTCACGCCGTAACCTTCGAGATTGGCCTGCTCTTTGTGCTGATGCCCTTTATCGCGTGGTACCTGAGCATCTCGCTGATGGAGGCCTTCCTGATCGACGTGAGCTTTGCGCTGTTCTACCTGATCTACGCCTTCGTCTTTAACTGGGTCTACGACGTGATCTTCCCGGTGCCAGAGCCTGCCCGCCCGTCCTAATCGGCCCGCAGGCGGCGGACGAACTCAGCCGCCGCCTCTGCCGGATCGCGCGCGCCCTCGGCCACGGCGTCACTGAGCCGTGCCAGATCGTCCTTCGCCTGTGGTGTCTCCAACTGCGCCAAAAGCCGGTGCTTCACATCCTGCTCGAACCAATAGCGCGCCTGTGCGGCGCGGGTTCGGTCCCAAAAGCCATTTGCGCGCCGCCATTCGATTAACTCCTGCAGCGCGGCCCAAGTCTCGTCCAGCCCGTTTTCCTCCAACGCCGAAACCGCCGTGGCGCGCGGAAAGCCTTCTGGGTCTTGCGGGCGTTTACGCAGCAGGCGCAGGGCACCGGCGTAGTCGGCCCGGGTGCGCGCGGCGGTGGACTTCAGATCACCATCTGCCTTGTTGATCACGATCAGATCGGCAATCTCCATGATGCCGCGTTTCACGCCCTGCAACTCGTCGCCGCCCGCCGGGGCCAGCAACAGTACGAAAGCATCCGCCATCTCGGCCACCACCGTCTCGGACTGGCCGACGCCCACAGTCTCAATCAGCACCACGTCAAAACCCGCCGCCTCGCAGAGCCGCACCGCCTCACGCGAGCGGCGGGCGACACCGCCAAGATGGGTCTGGCTGGGCGACGGCCGGATGAAAGCCAGCGGTTCACGGCTCAGCCGGTCCATCCGCGTCTTGTCGCCCAGGATCGAGCCGCCAGTGCGCGCCGAACTGGGGTCCACCGCCAGCACCGCCACGCGCTTGCCCTGCCCCGTCAGCATCATGCCAAAGCTTTCGATGAAGGTGGATTTGCCCACTCCCGGCGTGCCTGACAGTCCGATGCGCAGCGCCTGTCGGTCAGTCGGCAGTTTTGCCAACAACTCCGCCGCCGCCGCGCGATGGTCCGCACGGCCTGATTCCACCAGCGTGATCGCCCGCGCCAATGCGCGGCGCTCGCCTGCTATGATGCCCTTGGCCATATCGTCGATATTCATGCGCCAACTTTTGCGGGGGCGGCGCGGAATTGTCCATCCCCACCCTTGGCCCGGCGCCGGCTTTGCCCGATAACCGCGCCATGTCCAACGCTGATTTCGCCCTGCCCATCGACGCCGTTCTGCCTGACGTGATCGCCGCCCTGCGCGACACGGGTCGCGTGGTGCTGCAAGCGCCCCCCGGTGCGGGCAAGACGACGCGGGTGCCGCTGGCGATGCTCGACGCTCGCCTGACCCAAGGCCGCATCCTGATGCTGGAACCGCGCCGCCTTGCGGCCCGCGCCGCGGCCGCGCGCATGGCCGAAAGCCTTGGCGAAGAGACCGGCCAGACGGTCGGTTTTCGCGTGCGCGGCGCTTCGGCGGTATCGAAGAACACCCGCATCGAAGTCGTCACCGAGGGAATCTTGACCCGCATGTTACAAGACAACCCCGACCTGCCCGGCATCGGCGCGGTGATCTTTGACGAGTTCCACGAACGCTCCCTCAACGCCGATCTTGGCCTCGCGCTTTGCCTCGAGGTCGCGGGTGCCTTGCGGGACGATCTGCTGCTCGTCGCCATGTCCGCCACACTTGATGCCGCCCCGGTGGCAGAGTTGATGGAAGCCCCCATCGTCACCTCCGAGGGCCGCAGTTTTGAGGTGGTGCCGCGCTGGCTCGACAAGCCGATGGGCAAGCAACGGCTTGAGAATGCGGTGGCCGACCTGACGCTGAAAGCGCTTGCGGAGGCCCCCGGCTCGGCGCTGGTCTTCTTGCCTGGCGAAGGCGAAATCAGGCGGGTCGAGGCGCTTCTGCGCTCCTGCCCTGCCAAGCGACTGCACCTTGGCCCCGCTCTTCGGTGCCCTGGATTTCAAAGCGCAGCAGGCCGCCATCGCGCCTGTGCGGTCGGGGCGGAAGGTCGTGCTGGCGACCTCCATTGCTGAAACCTCGCTGACCATCGAAGGCATCCGCACCGTCGTCGACGCTGGCCGCTCGCGCCGCGCGCTGTTCGACCCGGCCTCTGGCATGTCGCGGCTGGTGACCGAACGTGTGACCCGGGCCGAAGCCACCCAACGCGCGGGCCGTGCCGGACGGGTCGAAGCGGGTGTGGCCTACAAGCTCTGGACACGCGGCGAAGAGGGCGCGCTCGCCGCCTTCCCCCCAGCCGAGATTGAGGCGGGGGNCCTCACCGGCTTCGCGCTGGAACTGGCGCTTTGGGGCGCGCAGGCCGAAGAATTAAGCTTTGTCACCCCGCCCCATCCGGGCCGTTTGGCCGAAGCGCAAGCGGTTTTGCGGATGCTCGGCGCGCTCGACGCCGCTGGCCGCATCACCGACCATGGCCGCGCCTTGGCAAAGCTTCCCCTGCACCCGCGGCTGGCGCATATGGTGGCGCGCGGCGGGCCGCGTGCGCCGCTGCTGGCCGCACTTTTGGCAGAGCGTGACCCGATGCGCGGCGCGCCGGTGGACCTGTCGCTCAGGATGGATGCATTGGACGGAAAGCGCAGCGCCACCCCGCCCCATGCCCCGACACTGGCGCGGATCAAGGCCGAGGCCAAGCGGCTGGGCCGGATGACAAAGGGCGACGGACCGGACGGACTGGGCGTGCTGGCGGCCCTTGCCTATCCAGACCGCGTTGGGCTGCGCCGCAAGGGCGAGGCACCGCGCTATGTCCTGTCGGGCGGCAAGGGCGCGATCCTGCCCGCGGCNGACCCGATGGCAGGCACGCGATTGCTGGTGGCCACCGACCTTGACGGCGACCCGCGNGAGGCGCGTATCCGGCAGGCGGCGCTGATCTCGGACGCTGAGTTGCGCAGCACNTTTGCCGACCAAATCCANTGGCAGGANGTCTGCATNTGGTCGCGCCGCGAGGGGCGNGTGCTGACCCGGCGGCANGAGGTGTTCGGTGCGCTGGTACTCGAAGACCGCACATGGCCCGATGCGCCCGCGGATGCGGTGGCGGTCGCGATGCTTGACGGTGTGCGGCAATTGGGGCTGAACCCCGGCAAGGCGGCGGCGCTGTTTCTGGCCCGCGCCCGGTTGATGCCCGCGCCCTTCCCCGATTTCAGCGAAGCGCATCTGATGGACACGCTGGACGACTGGCTGCTGCCGCATCTGGCCGGTGTGCGCAGCACTGGCGACTGGAAAGGGTTCGACATTACCTCGGCGCTCAAAACGCGGCTGACGTGGGAGCAACAGCAGGAGTTGGACCGCGCCGCGCCCGCGCATTTCGAAACCCCATTGGGGCGGCGCGTGGCCATTGACTACAGCGGTGAGACCCCCGGCATTGCCCTGCGCCTACAAGAGATGTTCGGCGTTACCCGCCATCCAACGGTGGGCGGGCAGCCATTGCAGGTCACCCTGCTCTCCCCCGCTCAGCGCCCGGTGCAGGTCACGATGGACATCCCCGGATTTTGGGCAAGTTCCTACGGCGATGTGCGAAAAGACATGCGCGGACGTTACCCGCGCCACCCGTGGCCCGAAGACCCTACGGTCGCAGACCCGACCCTGCGGGCCAAACCGCGCGGCACCTGAGACGACAACGCGCGCCGAAAGCGGCGCGCGGTCTAATCGTCAGAGCGTCCGTGCTCAGGCGGCGGTGAATTTCAATGAGACGCCGTTAATGCAATGCCGCTTGCCCGTAGGCTCGGGCCCGTCATCAAAGATATGGCCCAGATGGCTGCCGCAACGGTCGCAATGCACCTCGGTCCGGCGCATAAAGAAACTGTTGTCGGACATCGTCTCGACCGCATTTTCTAGCGGTTGGTAAAAGCTCGGCCAGCCGGTGCCGCTTTTGAACTTGGTCGCGGCATCGTAGAGCGGCTGGTCACAGCCTTTGCAAATGAATGTCCCGGCGCGCGTCTCATCATTCAGGGGGCTGGTAAAGGCGCGTTCCGTATCGCCTTCGCGCATGACCGCATATTCGGTATCGCTCAGCATGGCGCGCCACTCGGTTTCCGTTCGCTCAACCTCAAAATCGCCTTCGACATAGGCTGCCAAAGCGCCGCGTGCGCCCAACCCGATGGCGGTGGCGCCCAGAAAGGTCGATGTCAGAAAATGACGTCTGTTCATGGTGTTACTCCTCGCTTTCGGATTAGGTCAACGCCGGACCAGCATGGAGGTACTGGTCCGGCCACATCGTGCGGGTTGCCTATTACTTGGGCACCAGCACGCTGTTTACAACATGGATGACGCCGTTGGACTGGTTCACATCTGCGATAGTCACGCGCGATGCATTGCCGCTCTCGTCGATGATGTAGACGTTGTTACCCTTCACCTGTGCCGACAGCGCGTCGCCGGACACGGCGTTAAAGTGGTAGAACCCATCGCTGGAGGCGCGCGCCTTGGCGGCGATGTCGGCAGCAGACCAGTTGCCCGCGACCACATGCGCAGTCAGCACTTTGGTCAGCATGTCTTTGTTCTCGGGCTTGAGCAGCGTGTCGACGGTGCCAGCGGGCAGCGCATCAAAGGCGGAATTGACCGGGGCGAAAACGGTGAANGGACCTTCGGAGGCCAGCGTGTCGACCAGACCGGCGGCTTTCACGGCGGCGACCAGCGTGGTGTGATCGGCGGAGTTCACGGCGTTCTCGACGATGTTNTTGTTCTCGAACATGGGCGCGCCGCCCACTTCGGGATTGGCAGCGATGGCACCGGTGGCCAACAGGGCGACAGTGGCGGTCGCGGCGGCAAATGTCTTGAGCGTTTTCATCTGGTTTCCTCCTCAGATGCCCCCCGTTGTGGGCGGCGATACTGGACCCACGGGCCAAGAGTGAGAGGAGTTTCAGAATGGTTCAAAAAATTCGAAATAAAGTTGTAGCGCGTTGTTTTAAAATAGAAAAGTGAAACGCCCCACTCGATCAGAGAAGGGCGTTTCGGGGTCTAGAGTTCGGCCACGGTACCGGCAGCCATGATGGTGCCGGTGGGGGCACCGTCAGGGGCGCCGCCCGGTGGCTCATCCGTGATGGCCAGTGTGATTTGCGCGGCCTCGGGTGCCAAATCGGCGGGCAAGACCACGCGGTTGACTTCACCCTCAGGCAACACGCCCAAAGAGATCGGCGCGCGGTCCGGCANGATGGCCCAAAGCTCCAGCACGCGGCCTTCGGGTGCGGTGCCCGAGACCCGGCGCAGCGCGATATCGCCGCGCGACATGTCCATGACAGCCAGCAGTTCCAGCGCGCTGTCTTCGGCGGCCATGCGGGTGGCATAGACCTCGCCCGGCGACTGAACCGGTGCCTCGCGCAGCACCGGCAAGGCAAGGAAGGCCACGGTGGCGAGTGCCGCAACCGATATCACTTGCCAGAGCCAGAGCCGCTGCATCAACGGCACCTGCCGCGCGGGGAAGAGCCGCGACATCAGCGTGCGGCGCAGTTTCGCAGGCGGGTCGACGGGCGCGATATCGTCGGTCATCGCCACGAAACGCTCCTGCCAATCGGCGACGCTGCGGGAAAAATCACGGTCTTGAAGTAGGCGCGCGCGCGCCGCCGCACGGTCTTCGCCTTCCAGCAGGCCCAAGGCCACTTCGGCGGCCAGAAGATCGTCGTCTCCGGCTGGAATGATGGGGGTGTCACTCATGCGCTCATACACTCCCGCAGGCTCATCAACCCGCGACGCAGCCAAGTGCGCATGGTATTGAGCGGCACGTTGAAACGCTGCGCAAGGTCGGCATAGCTGTCGCCGTCGAGATAGGCACCGCGCACNGCNGCNCNNCGNTCNGCCTCNANNTCGTCNAGNCAGNNGNTNAGGCGCNTNGCNTCGGANGCGGCCACGGCGGATTGCTCGGGGTTCGGCCCCGGCGCGGCCAGTTCCAGCCCCGGCGTATCGATATTCTGATGGCCTTTGCGGGTGGCGCGCAGCCGGTCGATCGCAGTGTTGCGCGCAATGGTGATCAGCCACGTCATCGGCGACAGGCCATTGGCCAGATAGCGGTCGGAATGGTTCCAGATTTTGACGAAACTGTCCTGCATGGCGTCCTCTGCTGCGGCCCGTGTATCCAACACACGCAGGCAGACCCCGAATAGTTTCGCAGACACCCGATCATAAAGCGCCTCAAAGGCGGCACGATCCCCCAATGCAACCTGTGCAATCAGACGTTCAATCTCTTCACGGTCGCTGTCCAAGGGCCACTCCTTCGGGCGGTGATATCTTTTGCGGCACATCGATCATGGTGCGACAGCCGCTACAAAAGTCAACGATGCAATAGAACCGCATCTTTTGAATACCACCCTGCCCCAACCTAGGGCAGTCGCGCAACCCATCGCGGAAAAACGAAAAATCGCCCTGCCGTTCACAAAGATTGCAGGCTCTGGATGCTTAGGCTACCCACAATTCAGAGGGGAATGCGCAAAGGGAGACTGTGCATGCAAAACGCGCTTGAGACGTCATATGACGTGGTGATCGTGGGCGGGGCCATCTACGGCTCGGCACTGGCTTGGTGGCTGACCAACACGCCGGGATTTGACGGCGAAGTGCTGGTGGTGGAGCGTGACCCCACCTATGAGTTTGCCTCAACCAGCCACACAAATTCCTGCATCCGCCAGCAGTTCACCGCGCCGGTAAACATCCAGATTTCGCAGTTCGGGGCCGAGTTTATTAAGAACTTCCGCCACTTCATGCATGACGATCCCGAGGTGCCGGACCTGGCGCTGCAGAGCTTTGGCTATCTCTACCTTGCCGACACGCCCGAGTTTGCCCAGACCCTGCGCGAGGCGCAGAGCATTCAGGCCTCCATGGGCGCGCATACCCAGCATATGACCAAGGATGAAATCGCCGCGCGCTATCCATTTTACATGCTCGACGATGTCATCGCGGGCAACCACAACACGGTGAACGAAGGCTACTTTGACGGCGGCACGATGTTCGACTGGTTCAAACGTATGGCCAAGCGGCGCGGCGTGACCTTTATCCACGACGAAGTGACGGGAATGACCCTGAACGCGGCTGGCAGCGCCGTGGATGCCGTGAAGTTAAAATCCGGCGCAAAGGTCGCTTGTGGCACGGTGGTCAACGCCTCTGGCCCCCGCGCGGCGGCGACGGCGCAGATGGCCGGGATCGCCCTGCCCGTGGTGCCGCGCAAGCGCTACACCTTCATCTTTGATGCAGCGGAGCCGCTGGAGATGGACCTGCCGCTGACCATCGACCCCAGCGGCGTGCATATGCGCCAAGAGGGCAAATATTATATGGCAGGCTGCCCGCCCGAAGATGACTATGACGCGGCCTATGATGACTTTGCCTTTGATCATTCGATTTGGGAGGAGAAAGTCTGGCCCATCATTGCCACCCGCGTTCCGGCCTTTGAACGGGTCAAGGTGATCAATGAATGGGTCGGCCACTACGCCTTTAACACTGTGGATCAGAACGCAATTGTCGGGCGGCACGACAAGGTCGAGAACTTCGTCTTTATGAACGGGTTTTCCGGCCATGGGTTGCAGCAGGCCCCCGCCATCGGGCGCGGCACGGCTGAGTTGATCACCCATGGCGCCTATCGCACGCTAGACCTCACGCCGCTGGACTACGCGCGGATCGTGCGTTCCGAGAAATTCATCGAAAAGGCCGTGATATGAAGCACCCCGAGAATACATTCCTCACGGCCATCCGCGCCGGGAAAAAGCAACTGGGCCTCTGGGTCTCCCTCTCGGATGGCTATGCCGCCGAGGTGGTGGCTCATGCGGGCTATGACTGGGTGATGCTGGATATGGAGCACGCGCCGAGCGACATGAAATCGGTGCTGGGGCAGCTGCAGGCGTTCTCGGGCAGTGACACCACGGCGATGGTGCGGCCCGATTGGAACGACGCGGTCAAGGTCAAACGCCTGATGGATCTCGGCGCGCCGGGGCTGCTGTTTCCGATGGTGCAATCGCCTGAAGAGGCCCGCGCCGCCGTGGCCGCCTGCCGCTACCCGCCGCGCGGTGTCCGGGGGGTGGCCGGGCTGAACCGCGCCAACCAGTTTGGCCGGGTCGAGGATTACAACACCGAAGTTGAGAGCCAGACCGCCATCCTGATCCAGCTTGAGACCCGCGCCGCCGTTGAAAACGCCGCCGCCTTTGCCGAGGTTGAGGGGATCGACGGAATCTTCTTTGGCCCCGCCGATATCGCCGCCGACATGGGCCACCTCGGTCAGACCCTGCACCCCGAGGTCTGGGAGGTGATCCGCCCCGCCGCCAATCTGCTGATGGACAAGGGCATTCCCGTGGGCACGCTGGTCACCGACCCCGATTTCGCCGCCGAATTGCTGAACGAAGGCTTCACCTTTGTCGCCTGCGGCACGGACGTTGGTCTTTTGGCCAAAGGGGCCGATGCGCTGCGCGCCCAAGTGCGCGACAAGATTTCTGAGACGTGAAAGGAAGATGTTATGAAATTTAAGAAACTGGTCCTGACAGGTGCTGCCGGTCGGCTTGGCTCTTACCTGCGTGAGCCGCTGGCCGCGATGTGCGAAGAATTGGTCAGCTCCGACATCGCCGAGGACATCGGCAAGCTTTATGAGGGCGAGCGCTATCAGAAGGCCGATCTGGCAGAATACGATCAGGTCGCCGCCCTGATGGAAGGGGCCGACATGGTGGTGCATTTCGGTGCCATCGTGGACGAAAAACCCTTTATGGAGCTGCTCGGCCCGAACTTCGTCGGCTCTTACAACGTGTGGGAAGCGGCCTATCAAGCAGGCGCACGCCGCGTCGTCTATGCCTCCTCAATCCATGCCGTGGGGATGCACAAGAAATCCGATTTCATCGGCATTGACGCCCCCCACAAGCCTGACACATTCTACGGCCTCGCCAAATGCTTCACCGAAGACCTCGGCTCAATGTATTGGGACAAACGCCAGCTTGAGTCCGTGCATCTGCGCATCCTCAGCGCCGCGCAGGTCAACAACTCCCGCGCGCTTGGTTCGTGGCTCAGCTATGACGATCTGATCCAACTGGTGACCCGCGCCGTTGACACGCCCTCGGTCGGTTTCTCGGTCATCTACGGTGTGTCGAACAACGACCGCGCGCCGGTGGACAATGCCAAGGCCGCCTTCCTCGGCTACCGGCCCAAGGACAACGCAGAGCAATTCGCCGAAAAAGTGCTGGCCGAAGAAGGCCCTGTCGACATCACCGACCCCGGTCAGATGTGCCACGGCGGCCCCTTCGCCAAGGTCGATCTGGGCGAAAGCGGCATTGCACAGATGACCATCGTCGACGACAAAAAAGAGACCTGATCAAGCGCGCAGGAGAGACCGTCATGAAGCTACAAGATCTCGATATCATCGTGACGGCCCCGCCCGCCCCCGGCTGGGGCGGGCGCTATTGGATACTGGTCAAAGTAACCACCGACACCGGCGTGACCGGCTGGGGCGAATGCTATGCCGCCAGCGTCGGGCCCGACGCGATGCGCGCGGTGATCGAGGATGTCTTTGCCCGCCACATGCAGGGCGAAAACCCCGAGAATATCGAGTTGATGTTCCGCCGCGCCTATTCATCGGGCTTCACCCAGCGGCCAGACCTGACCGTCATGGGCGCGTTTTCGGGGCTAGAGATCGCCTGTTGGGACATCCTTGGCAAAGACCGCGACCGTCCGGTGCATGCGTTGATCGGCGGGCGCACCAATGACCGGGTGCGCGGCTATACCTACCTCTACCCGCTGCCGCATCACAGCATGGCGGAGTTTTGGACCTCGCCCGAGATGGCAGCGGAATCGGCGGCAGATTGCGTGGCACGCGGCTATACGGCGGTGAAATTCGACCCCGCTGGCCCCTATACGCTGCGCGGCGGGCATATGCCTGCGATGTCGGATATCAGCACCTCGGCGGCGTTTTGCAAAGCCATCCGTGAGGCCGTTGGCGACCGTGCCGATCTGCTCTTTGGCACCCATGGACAGTTCACCACCGCAGGCGCGATCCGGCTGGGCCAAGCGATCGAACCCTACAGCCCGCTCTGGTACGAAGAGCCGATCCCCCCAGACGCGCCTGAGCAGATGGCTAAGGTCGCGCGCGGCGTGCGCGTCCCCGTGGCCACCGGCGAGCGGCTGACCACCAAGGCCGAGTTTGCGCCGCTCTTGCGTGCCGGGGCGGCGGAGATTTTGCAACCGGCGCTTGGCCGCGTGGGCGGTATCGCCGAGGCCAAAAAGATCGCCGCCATGGCCGAGGTCTATAACGCGCAGGTGGCACCGCATCTCTATGCTGGGCCGGTGGAATGGGCGGCGAATGTGCAGCTTGCCACGGCGATCCCGAATATTCTGATGTGCGAGTGCATTGAGACGCCGTTTCATGACCAGCTGATCAAAGGGTCGATCCGGGTGGAGGATGGGTTCATCACCGCACCCGAAGCGCCCGGTCTGGGGATCGAAGTGGACGAAGACCTCGCCCGCGCGCATCCCTACACAGGCGATGGCCTGCATCTTGAGATGCGCGAAGCGCCTTGTGACTATGTGAATGGGAATAATTTTCAGGGCGGTGCGCCAGCGGATAGCCACTAGGCGCGCAGGGCTATGGGCCACGGAAAACCGAGGGCCATAGCCTGCCTGCGGGTCGGCGCCTGCCGCTTGAATCCGGTCCGGGTGGCACCTACGCCCTCCCCACCAACTCCCGCGCCGCCGCCACGATCCCCTCCCGCGAGGGAAGGGTTGCCGCATAGGCCGGACCCGTTGCGATAAAACTATCCTCCGCCGTCAGCCGCGCAAAACGCTCAACACCGCGCTCGGCCATCAGCGCCATCAGGGCTTCGGCCTGCCCGCCGGTGCGGCGGCATTCATCAACGATCAGCACAGGCCGATCCCCGATTGCTGCCAACAGCGCCTCTTCCGGCAGTGGGGCCAACCAACGCAGGTCTATCACCCGCACCGCGACACCCTGCTTTGCCAGATCATGCGCCGCCTGCTGGCTCAGATAATGCCCGTTGCCATAGCTCACGATCGCCAGATCGGCCCCCTCGCCCGTGACACCAACCTCGCCCAAACCGATCCGCCGATCAGGTGCCGGGTAGTGCCGCATCCAGCCGCCGTCCCCGGCCTCCAGCAAATCCCTCGTCGGATAGAGCGCGATGGGCTCGACAAAAACCACAACCCGCTGCTCCTCACGCGCCAAACGGTGCGCCTCGCGCAGCATCATCGCCGCATCATCCCCCGCCGAGGGGCAAGCAATGATGATCCCCGGAATGTCACGCAACACGGCCAGCGAATTGTCATTGTGAAAATGCCCACCAAAGCCCTTCTGATAGCCCAGCCCGGCGATGCGCAGCACCATCGGATTGCTCCACTGCCCGTCCGAGAAGAACGGCAACGTCGCCGCTTCGCCGCGCAACTGGTCTTCGGCATTGTGCAGATAGGCGAGGAACTGGATCTCAGGCATCGGCACGAAACCGTTATGCGCCATACCGATGGCGAGACCCAGAATGCTCTGTTCATCCAACAGCGTGTCGATCACACGCCCCGGCCCAAACCGGCCCTGCAACTTTTGTGTCACGCCATAGACCCCGCCCTTACGGCCCACGTCCTCGCCCATCAACATGGTCTCGGAATGCGAGAGCATCAGATCATGCAGCGCCCAGTTGATCAGCCGCGACATCGGCTGCGGGTTGTCCATTTGCGCCATGTCGCTGCCAAAGGTTTCGGCCCGCACTTCCGCGCTCGGCCCATTGCTCGGCGCGCAGTCGCGTTTGGGCGGCACGAGGCTCGCCATCACATCGGATGCCGTCTTGAGACGCGGGCGTTTGATCACCTCTGCCGCCGCTTTCGCCACGGCATCTTGGGTCTCGCGGTAAATCTCCAGCGCCTCATCGGCGTTCATTCCGGCCTCCACCAACAGGCGCGCGGAATGCAGCAGCGGATCGTTCGCCTCATCGGCCTCGACCTCTGCACGCGGCAGATAGGAAGTCGCCACATCCGCCCCCGCATGACCATANAGCCGCACNGTGCGNAGATGCAGGAAGGCNGGCTTNCGGTGNACCCGNACNTAATCCGCCGCNTCNTTCGCCGCTGCATAGGCCGCATGAAGGTCCAGCCCATCGCCCTCAAAATACTTCAAGCCCGGACGGGCAGACATGGAGGCNTTGATCCANCCCGTCGGNGTCTTGGTNGANATCCCGATGCCATTGTCCTCACAGACGAAAAGCANCGGCAGCGGCACGCCCTGAACGGCGGTCCANCAGGCGGCATTGATCGCGCCCTGCGCGGTGGAGTGGTTNGCCGAGGCATCGCCGAAACNNCACATGGCAATCGCATCGCGNGGCANGATNGCGTGCTCGGGCCGGTTGCGCCGTGCCATGCCGATGGAATGCGCGGCCCCCACGGCCTTGGGCAGGTGGCTGGCAATGGTCGAGGTCTGCGGCGGGATCATCAGCGGGCGCGAGCCCAGCACCTTGTGCCGCCCGCCNCTGNTCGGNTCCTCNGCCGANCAGGCNAANCTCAGGAGCATATCGCGCAGCATGTCCTGCCCCTCGGCCTGATCGGCCCGGGCGATCTGGAAAGCCGCATCGCGGTAATGCAGGAAGGCGATGTCATCGACGCGCAGCGCCGCCGCCACCGCCGCCATACCTTCGTGCCCAGACGAGCCGATGGTGTAAAACCCCTGCCCCTCTTTCTGCATCACACGGCTTTGCAGGTCGAGCGCACGGCTCAGCACCTGCGCGCGGTAGAGCTGCTCCAACGCGGCCCGATCAAGCGCCTTCTTGTCGGAGGTGGAAACGGGAAAATCCCCCGCCGCGACGCGACGGAGGAAGTTCTCATGAACGATGGCAACGCGGTCCATGGGGCCTCTTGGAATAGGAAGTAATCGCACTCGGCGAAAGCATTTCGGCCAGAAAGAAAGGCGCCGCCTCTCGTTCTGGCCATAAGTATTTGAGAGTGGCCGGGGGAACAGTTCCCCCCATTGCCGGTCTTTAGAAGAACGCCTGCAGGCCAGTCTGGGCGCGGCCCAAGATCAGGGCGTGCACGTCATGGGTGCCCTCATAGGTGTTCACCGTCTCAAGGTTCATCATGTGACGGATCACTTGGAATTCACCCGAGATGCCGTTGCCGCCGTGCATGTCACGCGACATGCGCGCCACGTCGAGCGCCTTGCCACAGTTGTTGCGCTTGACGATCGAAACCATCTCAGGCGCGGCATTGGCGGCATCCATCAAACGACCCACTTGCAGCGAGCCCTGCAGGCCGAGCGAAATCTCGGTCATCATGTCGGCCAGCTTTTTCTGGAAAAGCTGGGTCTGGGCCAGCGGCTTGTTAAACTGTTTGCGGTCCAACCCGTACTGCAGCGCGGCGTGCCAGCAGAATTCCGCAGCACCCATTGCACCCCAAGAGATGCCATAGCGCGCGCGGTTCAAACAGCCGAACGGCCCCTTCAGCCCCTGCACGTTGGGCAGCAGCGCATCTTCGCCCACTTCGACGCCATCCATCACGATCTCGCCGGTGATCGAGGCGCGCAAGCTGAGCTTGTTGCCCACTTTCGGCGCGCTCAGGCCCTTCATGCCCTTCTCCAGCACGAAGCCGCGGATCTTGCCATCATGCGCCTCGGATTTGGCCCAAACCACGAAGACATCGGCGATGGGGGAGTTCGAGATCCACATCTTGGAGCCGGTCAGCTTGTAGCCATTCTCGGTCTTCACGGCGCGGGTTTTCATGCCCGCAGGGTCGGAACCTGCGTCAGGCTCTGTCAGGCCAAAGCAGCCGATCCATTCGCCCGAGCAGAGCTTCGGCAGATACTTTTGGCGCTGCTCTTCGGAGCCATAGGCATAGATCGGGTACATCACGAGGCTCGCCTGCACCGACATCATCGACCGGTAGCCGCTGTCGACCCGTTCAACTTCGCGCGCGACGAGGCCGTAGGAGACATAGCTGCCGCCCAGCCCGCCGTATTCCTCGGGGATGGTGACACCCAAAAGGCCCATCTCGCCCATCTCGCGGAAGATTTCGGGGTCGGTCTTTTCCTCGGCAAAGGCTTCGATGACGCGCGGTTGCAGCTTTTCCTGCGCATAGGCACGGGCGCTGTCGCGGATCATGCGTTCGTCTTCGCTCAACTGGCTGTCGAGGCGGAAGGGATCCTGCCAATCGAAGGTGCCAAGATCGGGTTTGTCCTTGGCGCGCAGCTTGGGGGCGTCTGCAGTCATGATGCATCCTTTCGGGTGATGTGATTTGCGGCAGTATTGCAAATTGGCGGCGCAAACTCTATCGCTGCTTTGTCCTGAGTTCATGAGAAAAAGTCATATGATCGCGCCGCGCCGCTTCCTGCCTTCGATCTCGGCCCTGCTGTCTTTCGAGGCTGTGGTGCGGCTGGGCACCGCCACGGCGGCGGCACAGGAACTGAACCTGACGCAGAGCGCAGTAAGCCGCCAGATCAAAACGCTGGAGGAACAGCTAGGCGTGTCGCTGATGATCCGTCAGGGCCGCCGGCTGAGCCCGACGCAGGCGGGGTTGGATTATGTTGCGCAGGTGCGCGACATCCTGAACCGGCTGGCGCAGGCCTCGGTTTCGGCCCGGACGAACCCCACGGGCGGCACGCTGGATCTGGCGATCTTGCCCGCCTTTGGCATGCATTGGCTGGCCCCCCGGCTGCGCGACTTCGCAAGGGATCATCCAGAGGTAACGGTGAACCTTTCGACCCGGTTGCGGCCCTTCGCCTTTGCAGGCAGCCGATTCGACGCCGCCATTCATTTTGGTCATGAAGACTGGCCCGGCGTGCGCTATCTGCCGCTTTTGCCGGAAACGGTGGTGGCCGTCTGTGCGCCTGATTTACTGGCCGAACCTTTGGAGGATGCGCGCGATGTGCGGCATCTGCCGTTGTTGCATCTGGAAACCCGCCCGCGCGGGTGGGCGCGGTGGCTATCATCGTTGGGGGTAACCGATGAGCCGCCCGGCGGGATGATGTTCGACCAATTTTCGACCATGGCGCAGGCGGCGATCCACGGGCTGGGGGTGGCTCTGCTGCCGACCTTTTTCGCCCGCCCCTACCTGCGCGACGGGCAATTGGTGCTGGCCGCGTCGCAAACCACGCAGAGCATCGGCAATTACTATCTCGTCTGGCCCGAAGACCGGGATGAGACCGCGGCGCTTGCGTCTTTCCGCGGCTGGCTCGCCCAGCAGGCAGAGCCCGCGACAGACTGATAATCCGGCCCGAACCGGCCAAAGTTATGCCGCATTTACATTGTATAAAACCGGCTAACCCGCCCGCATCGGGCGATCCAAAGGAGCAGATGATGCTAAGTTCATACCGCAAAAGCGCCGGTGCTCTGGCCCTCGCCCTGAGCGTTTGCGCAGCCAGCGCCATGGCCGAGAACCGCAANGTGCTGATNGTTGACGGTGCCTATTTCCCAGCGCTTTCNCATGTGCAGCCGGGCGATCANGTGGTCTTTACCAACAATGCCACGGGCAGCCACACGATCACCGGTGAAGGCGATGCCTGGACCAGTGACGCGATCCCCGTGAACGGGAGCTATACGCTCGACATTACGGCAGAGACCCCGACGACCTTCAGTGGCCAGACCTTGGAAGAGCCTGCCTTTGAAGGGGCGATCAGTTTCGACTAACCGGCCCCGCGGTTGCGCGGCCCATTCAGACCTACCAAAGCCCCGCCCTCAACCGCGGGGCTTTGGTGCTTCATCGCTGAGCCTTACTGAGCAAAGACACGTTCCATATCGGCAAAGCCTTTGACCTCGATCGGGTTGCCCGAAGGGTCGCGGAAGAACATCGTCGCCTGCTCGCCCGGCTCCCCTTCGAAACGCGGCGACGGTTCGATCACGAAATCAACCTTCGCGCCTTTCAGCCGCTCGGCCAGCGCCTTCCAATCGTCCATCTGCAAGACCACCCCCAGATGCGGCATCGGCACCATATGTTCGCCCACCTTGCCGGTGGCTTCGGTGGCGAAAGGCTCCCCCAGATGCATCGAAATTTGGTGGCCAAAGAAGGAATAATCGACCCAAGTCTCGGTCGAGCGGCCCTCGGTGCAGCCCAGCACATCGCCGTAGAAGGCGCGGGTCTCATCAAGGTCGCGAACGTTATAGGCAAGGTGGAAGGGGGTCAGCATGGGTGGTCTCCTGTTTCGGTTGCCGTCTGTGTATCCCGTAGCGGGAAAGGTGCAAGAGGCGGTCGGTTTGTGCGGACTTGGCAGCGGGCGCAATAGCCCGGAATCAAGGGCGTATGCCCGCCGGGCAGCGCCAGACCGCCCGGACGGGCTGGCGCTGCCCGGCCCCTAAACAAAAAGGGCGCGCCCAATCGGACGCGCCCTTTCGCTCAGGTCAGTGAGCTTACTTCATCGTAATGCGGCCATCGGTGTAGGGCTTGTAGCTGCCACTCTTTGCCAGATACTCCGCCGTCACATCGGCCAGATCGGGGCCGAAGTCATAGGCATTCTCGGCGTCCTTGAACATCGCGTAGCCATCGCCGCCGTTGCGGACATAGTTATTGGACACGGCGCCATAGGTCTTTTCAGGATCAATCGGCGCGCCCGCGACCATCACATCGCTGATGCGGCTGCCCGGCTCGGCCTTGGGATCAAAGGTGTAGGACATGCCCGCCACCTGCGGGAAGCGGCCCGCGCCGTCTTCCAACTGGCTCACACCATTCTCCAGCGCCTCGATCAGGGTGGCACCGCTGATCTGGAAGGTCGACAGCGTGTTCTGGAACGGCAGCACGGTCAGCACCTCGCCCATGGTCACCTCGCCCGCGTCGATCGACGCGCGCAAGCCGCCCGCGTTCGAGATCGCGATGTCGATACCTTGATCCTTCACCCGGTCCAACATGGCGTCGGACACGAGGTTGCCCATGGCGCATTCCTGCGCGCGACAGTTGCCGCGCTCCCCGTCGATTGCCTCGGCTGCATCGGCCACCACCCGGTTGCGGATTTCCTCAAGCGGCTTGGCAGCTTCGGCGATACGGTCAACGGTGGGCTGATCCTCGGTCACAGCCGCGTCCATGATCAGCGGCTCGCCCTCGGCCTTGGTGATATTACCCTCATCATCGAAGGTCACATTCAGCTCACCCAAGAATTTGCCGTAGGCATAGGCCTGCACGATCGCGGTCTCACCCACCATCGTCGGATAGGGGCCCTCGGCACGCTCGTTCGTGTTGCTAAGCAGCGTGTTGGTGTGGCCGCCCACTATCACATCGACGCCCGTTGTTTCTGCCGCAACCTTTTGGTCGACGCCATAGCCCGAGTGGCTGAGCACGATGATCTTGTTCACGCCTTTGGCGATTAGCAGATCGACCTCCCCCTGCACCGCTGCGACCGGGTCAGAAAAGGTGACATTGTCGCCGGGGCTGGCGAGCTCATGGGTATCCTCTGGGGTCAGACCGATCAGGCCAATTTTTTCTCCCCCCTTCTCGATCACGGTGGATTTGGCCAGCTTGTCGGCCAGAAGCGGTTCGCCCGAGACATCGGCGTTGGACATCAGCACCGGGAATTCCACCGCATCCATAAAGCCGCGCAGAACTTCGGGGCCATCGTCGAATTCATGGTTGCCCACGGTCATCGCGTCATAGCCCATCTGGTTCATCATCTCAGCGGCGAGTGTACCCTTGTACTGGGTGTAAAATAGCGTGCCCTGAAACTGGTCACCGCCATCCACAAGCATGCTGTTGCCTGCCCGCTCGCGCGCCTCGGCGATCGCGGTCATCAGACGGGCAGAGCCGCCGAAACATTCGCCAGCGGTATTGTCTTCGGCGCTGCAGGGGCCGTCATATTTGCTGATCGGCTCAAACCGATCATGGAAATCATTGGTGTGTAAAATGGTCAGATTATATTCAGCCGCCGCCATGCCACTGGTCAAAGCCAGCGCTGCGGTCGCGGTCAGGAATTGTTTCATGATAGTTCCCCTGTTGGTTGTTATGCCGGTATCGTGGCGCGGGGTTTGGTCTGTGTCAAAGATCATATCGCCTGCCCTATGGTCACCCGCAGGTCTTGACCCCGCCCCGCCCGGCGGGCATCACAAGCCATGCTGATTTTCAAGATATTCCGCGCAGACGAATGGGCTGCGCTGCGCAAGAACGGGGTCTCAGACGGGGCGCCGATTGATGTCACCGATGGCTACGTGCATTTCTCCACCGCCGAACAGGCCGAAGAAACCGCCGCCAAGCATTTCAAAGGCGAAGAGGGTCTGTTCCTGCTCGCTCTTGAGGCCGAAAGCTTGGGCGATGCGCTGAAATGGGAGCCGTCGCGGGGCGGCGCGCTTTTCCCGCATCTCTACCGCCCGCTCAAGATCGAAGACGTAAGGCNCAT
>FUFK010037401.1_pt1 | contig 129977 bp, 100 predicted proteins | sample 1021851 | NCBI WGS metagenome assembly FUFK01 (sample SAMEA51879418, study PRJEB19060) | metagenome
CCAAGAGTAGCAGATTATCGATACTGCATGACTGAGGTTCAAAATTGGATAGCCTTCCCATGTAGGTATCGTTAACAGCAGGTCGCATTCATGTAACTGTTCGTTCGTTAGTCCGATATCCTCAGGTCCGAATACAAATGCAACCTTCCCTTCGACCCCCTGAAGACGTTTAGGAATCTCCTCAGGGGTAACAAAATGTCTGAAAGATATCTTATCCCCTATTTCCCTCTTGCCAGATGTGCCTATGACTACTGAGCAGTCCTCTACCGCTTGTTTAAAGCTATCAAAATGCGCGCAATTATCCAATATTTGTTGTGCGTGTTTTGCCCTATTCCTTGCTTCATCAGACCAGATTCCATCTCTGCCTACGACTCTCAACTCATTAATTCCGAAATTTAGTATCGTTCGTGCCACTGCACCTATGTTACCATCGTATTTGGGGTCAACTAAGACTATTGTGACCTTTCCGTTTTCGGCAGGGGTATCGATTTCTAACCTGCCTCCCATGTGAACTCCAAGAGAGTCCCATTCATCAGCTATCCGCTTAGTCGACACGCCTTTGTTTGTATCTTGTGATGTAGCCGGCTATCCAATTCCTCATTCTCTTATTTCCAACATCGGAAAATTCGCTTACAAGTTTTTTATTGTTGTCAAAGTCATCGGTGAATTGATCGGGATATAGCTCGAGGAGCCTTATTGCTCTTATTTTTATGAAAGAAGGTCTGATATTTCCCATTTTAATCCTCCAGTAATTTGACCTCGAGGGGGAAACCCTCTTCTCTGGTACAGACAACCTTGATTTTTCTTGGGGGCTTCTGCATTCCTCTGGACCAGATATAATGATTGACTGCCTCATCTATCCAGATGTCCTCATCCTCCCTCTTCTTCATGTGTCTAGCCACATGGTTTTTGATTTCGGTGATGGCTCTATTTGCCCTTCTTGTCCTGGGAACGTTCCATGCCGCCCTTAGGGGTATTGTCATCTCCTTGATCTCCGCCATGATCTCACCTCTGAAGCTTACTTCTTCTCCACATGTGTCTCTTTGGGTGTGTGGTAGTGTTGCGATTTGTCCTCAGCATAACCCATACTGGAACCCTTCTGTTCTGTTTTGTGACCTTCATTAACCGCCTCTTCTTTGCATGGGGCTTGTTTCTTGCCATAGTATCACACCTAATAATTCGAAAGTCCTGGGTGCCTCTCAACAGCTTGGTCCCTAACTTCGTGAGCAACTGAGTCCAGCAGGGATTGGCCTGCAGGAGTTAATACCTTTCCGTGATTGACGTTTCCAGCTGCATTCATCTTACTCTCGATGAGGCCGGCGTTGAACAGCTGTTGCATTATGGTTCTAGAGATGTTTCGTGATCCAGCAACGGCTCTGTTGGGTTTAACGCCTCTGTCCTTGGGGCCACCGAAATGTTGTGCCATGTGATTTGCCCCGATTGGCCCTAACTTGCCTACTTTCCTGAGTATTGCCGCTGACCTGATGAACCACCAATTATCCTGGGATGGAGGCCTTTCCCTGTGGGTACCAGTCTTGACGATGGAGGACCATTCAGGTGGACTAATAGCCTCCATTTCAGCCAAACGAGCTGAAAGCTCACCTATCAAAAGGTCTGCCGGAACATCGTGATACGTAGTCATAGCCTCACCGAGCAACCGCGCGTCTAACAGTCCCTATTTAACCGTGATGACAAGGGAGTCGCAATACATGCGCCCCTCAGAGAGTTGTTGGCCACTACAAGGATTGAAATTACTATCACTCTACGCTGATGCATGAGAAAGACGATGTCGCAGAATCCTAACATGCTTAGGACGATGATTGGAATCGGTCTAACTTTGATATTCGTATTGGGCTATGCAGTGTATTCTAACACTGTTGAGTCAGAGTATTATGGGTACAACACATCGAACGAGCCTGAGCCTCTGAGCCTAAATCAAGATGATTCGGGCATCTCTGAGTGGTATGTATCCACCAACTCTCCTATCACTTGGATCAATGTATCCGTTGCAGGTGCACCTGTAGACTCTGTCCTTAGAGTCCAAGCTGATGGTGTCTCATGGTATCACTCACCACTACTAGGAGAGAACAAGGATTACCCGTTTAATTGTGAGGGTGACGGTGATTTCAGTGACTTAGTTGACACGTGTGCTTACTCCAGTACGCACGAGCTACCTGTCCCGGACTCAGGTGACGTCGTTATCAGAGGGATAGTTTCTTCCGTACTTCCAATCGAAGGGCTTGGCTACTTGCAAGCAGACGACCTGAATGAGGCAGAGGATCTTGCTAGTGACCTCATATATGGAGAAAGTGGGGTTGTAACATGGAGGATTGGGGTATACGACTCAGATGGCAACTCGACTCCAAGTGATAATGTGGTCATTACGGCTGATATCACTGTTCATGATTTAGTCGATGTAAAAGAGTTCGAAATCGATCCGATTGAGGAGTCTGTATACAGCTTGGCAACCCTGATTGGATGCTTCACTCTGATGCTGATCGTTCCACTGATAATCTACTTCTCGGCCATCTACAAGGCAAAGAAGGACGAAAGTGTGAGATTAGATGCTCCATCTCTCGACTAGTCCTTTAGAATAACCAAATTAAGCTCTATAAATCGATTTATCGAGGAAGAGCAGCGTTCGTTGGCTGGAACTATTTCCTCATTGTAGCATTCTTCCATTATTTCGATAATCTCTCCGAATGACCTACTTCCATCCATCAGCTCCCAAAGAGCCGAGTTTAGCTTGTCCAAAGGCCTCTTGAGATATTTTGGGGCTCTCAGAACTCTAGCCAGAAAACTCTCTACCAACGAGAAGTCTTTCTCGATCACAATCACAACTTGTCTGTTGGATATTCCATGNGATTGAATGGCGATGGAGCCATAGCCGAAACTGTCACTCAAAGTCCATTCGCATGGAAGCCTGACTGGTATGCTGTGGACTGAGACCGTCATGGATCACCCCAGTATCACCCATATCATCAGACTTACCATGCAACAGGTACCTGAGATCGCAAAGGACCTGGTTAGATTCTTCGCACGTAGGACGTTTTTAGAGACCCAAGTCATAACACCCAGGAGNGCGGACAAGAAAAGTAGAATCTCGCTACCGGGAGGCAATGTTTCCAAATCATCTCCTCAGTTTGATTGTGCTTTCGACTAGGGAAGAGGAGATTGAGGATACCCGCTCGTTTAGGGAAGCATCTTTCAAATTCCCATTCTCATCAAATGCATTTTTGATGTGAGGAATAGCCGCCTGTTCTGGTATCACCCATCCGTGAATCCATCTTGCGGCAATCCTCATGTGATTTAGGGTGTTATTACTGGGCTGACCACCCAGCGTCGATACCAAGCCAAAGACCTTCCCGGATGTGTGCTTTGAGTATAGCCAGTCTAGACTGTTTTTCATTACTCCACTCATGGTACCATGATATTCTGGACTAGAAAGTATGAATGCGTCAGCCTTAGTGGCCAACTCTTGGAATTCCTTGACATTGGGGTCGTCCCAACATCCATCTGCTCCTACAAGGGGGAGGGGTTTTGAACCATGATCCCAAACAATGGTTGCTGCCCCCAGATTAGAACACTGTTCTAGCATGATCTCAAGCATTCTGCCATTCGCGGAGTCAAGGTCATATGTTCCGCAAATCCCCATGACCAGTATCTCATCATCCATAGATACGGATAAAGGAGCCTGTATTCAAAATATGGGTAAGGATGACTTACACGGGCCCATCGTTAGACAATACTTATTTTTCATTCGTACATCGAAGAGACATGGATGGGAACGGGATAGCTCAAGTCTTGAGAGATGCTAAATCCCATGCAGACTCTGGAGATATGCTGATATCGAGCAAATTGTATACTAATGCTACAGAACTAGATTCAGAGAGCGATGCGGCTTGGTACGGCCTGGGTGTGGTCCAAACCATAAGAGGCATGCCAGATGAAGCTATAACTGCATTCGAGAACTCCTACAGGATAAATCCTAATCATGGTCCAACAATTGCCAACCTGGCAGTTCTATTAGAAAATTTGAATCCCGAGAGAGCTGCGAAACTCGCCACAGAGGCAATTGTAATATTAGGGAAAATACCTCAATTGGTGGAAATCGCAAATGGTTTTGAGGGGGAAAAATCCCGTGTTTTGACGGAGCCAGGGGCGATAGAAGACGAGGAGCTTATCGTTCTCGAAAGTAGAGAAGTGATAGAAAATGATGTAATTCTAGAATCACGGCCTGTAGAGTCAATTCAAGACGTGATTGACAGATCTAAGTCAATGATTGAGGATAACAGGCCGGGTGACGCACTCACAGAAATAAGGTCAAAATTGGATGATGACGGTGCGCAAAGCTTCGAATTGTGGGCATTGTGTGCAACGTGCCTATCGATGATGGGACATACAAACGAATCTCTTGAGTCAATAGAATACGCTATTTCATTAGGTGATGATCGGGCAAAAACTCACTTCAATCATTCACAAATTCTTAGGGGACTGGGGAGAGATAATGATGCAATGAAATCTTTGGCCAATGCACTCTTATCTGATCCAGAGCATCTGAGGAGCCTGGTTTCACTGGGCGAAATGAGAGCTGAATTGGGCAAACCGGAGGAAGCCATAGAAATTTGGGAAAAGGCGCTAATCATCGAAGGGAGTCGCGATGTTGAGGCCAAGATTAACGAGGCTCGCCTGCTACTGAGTTCCGAGGACGAGGGGGCTGCAGAACCGATTGTCACCAGCATGGAAAATAAAATATCACAGGCTAAGGAAATGACAGAGGCAGGAGATCATGTCAATTCTGTGAGGGTTTGGAAGGAGCTTTTAGACGATAACAGGGAAGATCCGAAGATATGGGATGGAATGGCCGATTCTTTGTCGGCAGCGGGACACATAGACAGGGCACTACAGTGCAGACAGAAGGCTAGATCATTAGAGGACTCAGAACAATTGGAGGAAGTTATTGTTGAGGAGGAGCCTGATCTAATAGTCGCAGGAAACGAGGCTAAAGAGATGCTAGAAAGTCGGGCTCAGCCCACCGAGGCCGATCTCAATATTTCGATTGAATGGTATAACAAAGGCGTAAATCTACTCGCCGAAGACAGGAGCTCAGAGGCCCTGAGTGCATTTGAAAAGGCGATCGGAGGTGCTCCCAGGGAAGAGCTAGAGTTGAGAGTAAAGGCTCAGGCAGGCCGGGGACACGCACTGTATCAAATGGGAAATTATGCGGACAGCATCAGATCGTATCATACTGCTATATCGATGAACCCAGAGGGAGTTGGGGGGAAGCTCCTCTACAACATGGGTTCTTCATATGCATCATTGGAGCTTTTTTCGGATGCAGTAAAGTGCTTCATACAAGCATTGGACAGGGGTCTTGACCAGCGGGACAGNGACCTCTGTAAAAAACAACTTAGCAGATGCAAGATACTCGCTAAGGAGCAGGCTAAGAGATCTAGCTAATCGAGACTCTCCCAGGTGAACTATAGAGAGATATCTTATCATCCTTGACAAAACCAACTAACGTCATACCGTGTTCCATTGCCATCTCTACGGCTAACGAGCTCGGAGCCCCGACAGCTACCATCAATGGAAACCCGAACCTTATGGATTTCAATACTAGCTCAAAAGAGGCCCTGCCAGAAACAACTAGGAAGCCCTCCCCAGGGTTTTCTATACCCTCAGAGAGACATTTGCCAACTAACTTGTCAACTGCATTGTGCCTTCCAACGTCCTCAGCAATCAGTCTGAGATTGCCATCTGAATCGATAAATCCAGCAGCATGAGAACCACCAGTGAGTGAGAAAATATTCTGCGATGATCGGAGCATTCTAACAGATTTAATTATAGTCTCAAGGGAGTAATTGGAACTGGTATTGATTTGTTTACCCTTGATGTGAAAAAGGTTCGGAATAGAGTCTCGTCCACAAAGGCCACAGGACGATGATATCGACGTCTTTCTCACATGCTCTATTGGGTTAAATTGGGAATCTTGGGATAATTCTATTTTACAGCAGTCCTCATCCATCTCCAAATTTATTACCTGATCTATTCCGGTGATAATACCCTCCCCGAAAAGAAAACCAATCACCAGGTCTACATCGTCACCTGGAGTTCTCATCAGTACCCCCACAGAAAATATCTCATCCCTGAGCTCTAGGTTTACAGAAAGCGGGGATTCAGTGGCCACAGAATCGATCTCATAGCTTTTTGAGTCGATAGAAATCTTCTGAACATCTACATCCCTAACTGAATCCATGCAACTTCAGCACCCACCAAGTATTCATAGATGACGATAAGGTTCACAACTGTTCAAATACGTTGGGCACTATCGGAATATGTGGGAATACTAGGTGGAGGGGGTTTCACGCTTCCTGTTGTCTCCGAAGTTGAGGTTGTGGATGTTTCCATAGACATGACTGATGCCGCCAGATCTGCACTATCGGCTTCCATGGGTGGCGATGAGGACACTCATGTGCTACTGATCAGTGCCCAATCTGGTGGATGCTCAGGTTACATGTACGATATGGCTATAGTAGAGACCCCAGATGATTCGGGTTTCCAAATTATTGAAATCGATAAAATCAGGGTATTCATACACAACAAGGATAGTGTCATGCTCAATGGAATTAGGGTCGACTACAAGGACTCCCTAATGGGGGGTGGCTTTCAGATAGAGAACCCCAATGCTTCCAAGTCCTGTGGATGCGGACAATCATTCAGTTGATATCATGAGCAAATCAGAGAGTCCGAAAGCATTAGTATTCGAGTCTAAGTCCAGTATATCCATATTCAGTGGCGATGGACCTGCGGACCATCTGAATAATATTTTGACTGGTGATGTCAGTAAATTAGCCGATGGTGGGCGTGTAGATGCTTTAGTATGTGACTCCAATGGTAGAGTGAGGGACGTATTGAGTTGTTTTGGTATAGGGGATGAAATAATTGTACTGGGGATTTACGAAAACATGGCGGATACAAGATCCTTGTTAACAGCGGGAATTCCCTGGAACAAGGATCTGGTATTGTACGACGGTAACGATGCATTGAGGCATTTTATGATTCATGGAGAAGAGGCGATGGAATTGATTAAACTTCTTTATCCAGAGATTGGCGAATTTCCGGACAATAAATTTGTTTCAATTGGCGATGTCATAGTATCAAAGAATAGCATTTCTCATGGTAGACATATCGATATCATTTACAGGTCCGATGATGATTCTTTTATGGCGAGAATTCTAGAAAATTCGGTTGATGTAGGGGCTTATGAGGAATGGGAGGTTGTGAGGATGCAGTCTAGGTTCCCCTCTGCAAAGGAAGTTGATGGTACGCACCTTCCATCCGACATTGGCTTGGGGGAGCTGGTCTCATTGAACAAGGGATGCTACCCCGGTCAGGAAATACATGCCCGTCTGGATAGTAGGGGGTCTGAAAAAAAACACATTGTAACAATCACCTCATATGAGCCTATTGCCCTGGGTAAGAGCAGGCTCGAGGGGGGATTAGCAATAGAAGTGACGTCAGCTACGGAATTTGGCGACAGGCATATCGCCTTGGCCGTGGCACCCAAACAAATTAGCAAAGGTCCCGTTTTAACTAGCATCGGCCAGGAATATGAGATAGCCTAGGACATCAATCGGTTTTTTCGTCATCGAGGTCAACCCTTGACTCGGCGTACTCTGCCATTGATTCGAGCCTCTTCATGAACTTTGACTGCGATCCTTCGGAGGCGGAACTTGTGGCCTTTACTAGCCAAATGCCCCCGAAAGCGACTTCCCATAGTCCCAACGAATCACTCCTGGTTCTCTTGAAAATGTAGTCCACAAACGGTATCAGTATCGCAGAGAGGCAGATAGCGATGAATGCATTCATGAAGTCTCCACCCTCAATCCCAGAACTGTCTCCTAGCATTGATATTCCAAAGAAAACTCCGAGTAAAAATACGAAGTAGGAGGCTATTGTCGTGTTCTTTAGTGAGTGATAGATGAAATTTGCATTATTTCCCCTAGAGTTGACAAATTGAGTTCTAGATATCACATTGCCCATCGAATGGTTGAATCTAATCGGCATGACTACCATGTTGAAGACAGAGAGGATGATTGCTATAATCAGAGGTAGAGTTGTTGGGGTCTCCAATATAGCAAAACCTACGAATATCGCTATGATGAAGCCAAAATTTACTGCAAAATCAATGAAGACCCTTAGTGTCCCTCTTGCCTTTCCTGCTTCCTCGTATCCATCTGGCATAACCTTGGGTTCAGATTTGGCTCTTTTCTTCCTTGGGGCCTTTGGTGCCTTGGGCTCAGCCTTCTTAGATTTTCTAGATGGCTTTTTCCTGGATTTCTTCGGCTTGGCGGCGACTGGCTCCGGCTCGACCTTTGCCACTGCTGCTACAGGCTTTTCCTCTTTTTTATCCTCATCTGAAATTTTCCCTGCCTTTTCTAGTAGACCCATTATTACACCTTACCTTACGAGTACAAATCGCCCATTTTCTGATATACTTCAAAACCTGGGGATGATATGAAATCCTCGATCTTGTCCTCTGGAAGCTCGCCAAGGACACGATTAATCATGGAGAAAAACTCAGCTCTCGTTTCCTCATCGCAATCTGAAGGGGACTCCCCCACGCTTTGGAATAGTGGAAAGTCATCCGATGATACGAAGGAGTCGATAAATTCCTCTTCCATATCTCCCAGGAGATTGTTGACAACATCAAAGAATTCTGGGAAGAGGTCATTGTTACCGTCTTCTTCACTAATTTCCTCAGTGTCTTCATCCTCGGACTCAGGTGCGGAAATAAGTTCCACAGTCGGCTTTATTGCTAGGAGATCCTGTTGTTGTTTCTTCCTCAATACAATAATCTCCCTATCAAGCTCCGAGCCGAATCTGTCGGAAAATCTGTCCATAAGTGAACCCACTTGTCCCGATGATAGCCTGTCTATGTGCCCGTACATGCTTTCTCTACTTTCAACAGATGGGGCGTCCGCGCCTGACTTTCTCTTTTCCCAGTGGCTATGAAAATCAGACGATTCAGCAGGATTAGAATCGTCGGCCGCAGGTTCAGTGGGAGAAGGCTCGCTAGCTACATTTGTGGGTGAAGGAAGGGGAGGGGGGAGAGGTGGAGGGGGTGGGAAATTGATGCCGGGTGGGGGCGGGGGCATTGGCAATCCGTTGGGCCCATTGCCCTCCTCCTCCTCGTCCGGCATGCTCGTCTCNNTCCAATTCCAGAACTCTACACTATTCAACATTCTGTGATTAAGCATGCATATCGGGGCGCATTAGTGTATGATAGCCCAACCCTTGAGTGCAAGAAAGGTTGCCATTGACTCGTGAACATTGAAGACATCTCCGGAAGAACCAGATACGTCTTGACCGGAAATTCTCGTAGTCACGTCATCCTTGACCAGCTCAACTTTGTACATATTCTGAGTGCTAAAAACTGAGGATTCTTCCATGGCGTTGAAAGGATTAGCCCCCTCGGGATTGAGTCTTTCCAAGGGAAATTCTGTAACTCTCAGGCCGGACTTTCCGTGCAGACTTCCAACCCACCTGATAACCCTCTTGATGTCCACAGTAACGTTCTCATCTGTTTCGCCTACTGCCAGTGGTGCGCCTTTTACTAGTTCCCAAAAAGCCTCATTCAATTTTTTGGTTGTGAAAACTGTCCTACTATTATCTTCCCTTAGCCTGGCGATTCTCCCTCCGGTTGTGGACTCCGAGGCTAATTTTTTGATGAGATCCTTAGAGCATGAAAAGTTCCTTGATTTTAGATTGGAATGTAAGTCGTTAACCAATTGTGAATTTTTCTCACTCGAGGAGATCGCTGCCAAAGTATCGATGACATCTTCAAAGCCAATATCGATCCTCTGGGACCAGCCGATATTTGGACCTGCCATCACGGATTGTACGTCTATCCCGATACCGGTTATGTAATTGACTATTTCACGCCTAGCATTAGAATCGAGATGTAATAGCGAGGGGTCTCTAACGTGAATATGAAATCCCCTGTGTCCTGAGAAGGTTGTTTGAACATACTTTTGTTTGAATCCGAATTCGGGCTCTAGAAAGTCAGACCATAAGCTCCAAGCCTGTTCCTGAATCTTGTCCATCATCCCCGGAAAGTCATTGTCGGAGACCCCTGGAAGATGATCCCCATCGAGGTCAAAAATCAAATCCGCACCAAGCCACCCCTTGTCACTCATCTTTCTCTGGCTTGGATCTTTGTAATACGCAGTACTGTGAAAACAAGAGTGTGGGGTCCTCGTCTGTAAATATGAAAGGAGGTCTTCCTTGGTTGGCAGGGCCCTATGCCGGTCTGGTGGTTTTGAACCCCATGGTATGAACATCCATTCCCTAGAGCGAAGCCTCGGAGGGGTCCAGATGTCTTCTGTGGTCAAGGATCTGTAATAATCCCCGAATCTAAGGGCGTACCTGCTCCATCCCGTAGCCACATCATTAAGACGGGGACATGGCACATGAAGGTGCGCATTTAATCCATCAGAAGTTTGGTTGGGACATCACGCGAGTCAGTAGCAGAATTATTCCCCATTATCTCAACGTACGCCTCGTAGCATACGTACTGGTTATCGACAACTATCGCTTCTGAGAAAGTGATTGGTTTTCCTGTGATTGAGCAAATTGGGCCCAATTGACCTGTTGCAGTAGAGAGCTTGTTGGGGTCTGGCATGAATGCCCGTTGTGGCTTGAGCTATTCACTCTTACTACGGAGATTTTTCACACGGAGGAATTTTCAATCTAATTGTGCTCGGAAGCACATGAGCCTGATACAATCCTACAAGGTAGGGCACTCGCCGGACCCCGATGACGCCTTCATGTTTCATGCGATGACAACTGGGGCAATAGATACGGGTGGAAGGAAATACGAACATGTTCTGTTGGACATTGAGACTCTCAACAAGCACGCTACAAATGGGGACTATGAGGTATCAGCTGTTAGTATTCATTCATTTCCCGAGATATCTGATAAATATCACCTCATGAATTGTGGTGCTTCCATGGGAGAAGGTTACGGGCCAATGATAATTTCAAGCAGGGAGATGGAACTAGAAGAGGCAAAAAATCTGGTATTCGCCATACCTGGAGTAGGTACCAGTGCCTATCTTGCACTAAGATTGGCTTTGGGGGATGTGAAGTTTGAGGTGGTTCCTTTCGATGAGATAATGCCAGCAGTTCAGAGGGGGGACTTTGACGTGGGGGTGATTATTCACGAAGGCCAGTTAACCTGGAAAAATGAGGGCGTCTGTTTGATTCTTGACTTGGGCATATGGTGGAACGAGAAAACTGGCCTGCCTCTACCACTAGGTGGAAATGTAGTCAGGAAGGATCTCGGGATGGAGTTGTGTAGTGAAATAACGAATGACGTGAGGAATAGTATCGAGCACTCACTTAACAATCCCGACGAAGCACTGCGATTTGCAAAGAAATGGGGAAGAGGGATAGATGATTCCACGAATGAAGAGTTTGTTGGCATGTACGTGAACAGCAGGACTCTGGATTATGGTGATGACGGAAGAGAGGCGATTAGGCTCTTTCTAAAGGAAGGTCAGGCGATAGGAATGGTAAGAAAGGATCTTGATGTGGATTCAATAGTGTTCGTAGGTTCGGGTGAATGAATGGGTGGCAGGAAACCTGAGGTAAGTGAGTTTGACTCCGTAGATCCGGCACCACCTAGTGATGACCGAAATGTTGCGAGGCTCAGAGAAACGATATGCAACGAAGAAGAGAAGATGTTCCAGAGGATGCGTGCACTTTTTGCATTAAGAAACATTGGAGGTGAGGATTCGGTAGAAGCTTTGGCCGCCGCATTTTCTTCATCCTCAGCCCTGTTGAAACATGAGATTGCGTATGTTATGGGTCAGATGCAGGATTCTTCAGCGGTACCGTTTTTGATAGAGAGGCTCGAAGATTTTGATGAGGATGTCATGGTAAGACATGAGGCGGCTGAGGCATTGGGAGCCATAGGAGATAGAACTGCGTTGGGAGTTCTACAGAGATTCAAGGACGATAGGGATATCGTAGTGGCAGAGTCGTGCGAAGTCGCGTTGGATCTATTGGACTGGGTTGCCAGTAAGAGACTGGACTACTCTGAGTGAATATCTAGCCAGACTGGCTCACTTTCCATGCCACATCCGTCCTTTAGAAATCTCATTAATCCCTGAATGTCTTCGTCTGACATCTTATTTCTTACCTCAGTTTCGAAGTATTCCTCAACCCTATCCTCGGGGAATCCCATTTTTTTGGAAGTTCTGGATATGACTTTCTTCCTCCAATTACGATCATTATTGAAAGTCTCTATCTGTCTAATCATTTGGGAGTGTGCCTTGAGTAAAACATCTCTTGGTGAATCTCTCCTAGCTACAAAAACACCGAAAACCATCGGAAGTCCAGTTACTCGGGTCCACTCTTCACCTAGGTCCATTCTAACAAGCTCAGGATTAGATATTGACGCAAGTATGGCCCTGTCACCTATCAGTAAAGCTCCATCGCACTTCTCCAGCATAGAGTTGATATCCGGCCCTGACTCCACAAATTTTGGATCTAATCCGCGGTTCTTTACTATCCAATTGAGCAAGACCTTCGATGTGGATGAGTCAGTTGGGAGTGCTATGTCCCTCATGTTTTCAATAGGGCGGTTCCCAAATAGTAAAACCGAGCCTACGTTTCCATTGCTTACAATTCCTATTTCGGGAAGAAGCATCAAATCTTCATTATTTGAGGCATAGTCTGCTGATGGTATGGGCGCCGCAATGCAATCCCTACGCATCACATGCCCGGTAAGCCATGCCGGAGGCGCTGATAGAATGGTCCACTCGGGATTTAACCCGTCAAAAATTGGATCACAATTTGAGAAGGAGACACGCCCGATGACATTTTTCCAACTCATCTCATCCCTCCAATGCGACCACGGGAAGTGATTTTGATGGCTTGCCTTCTGGAAGATTGATGATTTCGAATTTGGAGTAGGTGGAGTTGCGCTTTACTGGAACCGAGCCTGTCGTCACAATCATCCTTGCAAGTTGCTCGGAGCTAGTCGTAAGGCTTGTCTTACTGCCGGCCTCGTGCATAATTTCCTCATGACCAACAGTTCCATCCAGATCATCGGCACCGCAATTAATGGCGAAGGATGCGAGTTTGTCCCCAATATTCATCCTGTAAGCTTTGATGTGTGGAATGTTATCCAACATTAACCTGGAAACTGATATCATCCTTATTGTCTCAAGTCCAGATGAGAGCTGGGCCTCCGGAAGTCTTGTCTTGTCAGGAAGGAATGGATAAGGGACAAAGCACTGGAACCCACCTGACAAGTCTTGTTGTTCCCTCAACCTTAGGAGGTGGGTGATCCTGTCCTCAATGGTCTCTATAGTTCCAAAAAGCATAGTACAGTTTGTCGGCATTCCTAGTGAGTGGGCGATTCCATGAATATCCAGATACTCGTCTGAGGATTCCTTGCCCATACAAATTCTATCTCTGACACTGTCTACTAAAATTTCAGCACCACCCCCGGGGAGAGAGTCAAGTCCGGACTTGGAAAGTACTGACAGCGTCTCTTCAATGGAAAGAGATGACCTTGTTGACAGGTGCTTTATCTCGACTGCTGTTAGGGCCTTAATGTGGATTTTAGGGAATTCTTCCTTGACTGAAGAAAAGAGCTGGCAATATTCGTTTACCGTCCAAGTAGGGTGAAGGCCACCAACTGTATGGACTTCGTCGATGCTATCTGAGTACGGACGTATCCTGTCGAGATATTGATCGGAGTTCAGAGTGTATGCATCGGGGTGCCTAGGGCCTTTCCTAAATGCACAAAATCTACATGCTAGAACACAAATATTAGTTGAATTTACATGTAAATTCTCATTGAAAAATACTTTTTTTGAGAATCTGGAATTTTTGACCATGTTGGCAAGAGAAGTCACCGATGAAATCTCCTTCTCTTTCATCAATTCAACACCTTGGTCGAATGATAGTCTACCATCTGAAACTAGTGTTTCTAGACAGTCGAGGGCGATTTTACTGGATCTCACAGCTAATGGGACCTCCATTGATGAGAGGGCTTCCCTCCAATTGGGATTGGAATACATCATCGCTTCGTCTGACATGCTGATGGTAATGTGGTCTGGCATCGCCGTGATAAGAATTCGTCTACGTTCACGTTACGACCGTCCGGAAAGCATCATTAGTTAGATTTTCTAGCAGGTCCATGAATTCAGCAGACCGGGCATCTGATATGACAACATCACAGCTAGGCGAGTTGGCTTTGAGATGTCGGAGGCACATAGTGAAAATGATTCATGCTGCTGGTGCTGGTCATCCTGGAGGATCATTGTCCGCGATCGATATCATCGCTGCCCTTTATGGAAATCAACTAAGGTTCGATGTCGAGAACCCGGATTGGCCGGATAGAGATCGATTCATCATGAGCAAAGGTCACGCGAGCCCTGCCGTCTACTCGATTCTATTCGAAATGGGCTTCATCACTGAAGATGACATGATGTCATTTCGTAAGTTGGGCTCAGTTTGTCAAGGCCACGTGGATATGAAATGGACAAACGGGGTCGATTTTTCGGCAGGAAGCTTGGGGATGGGGCTGTCTTTCGGACTAGGATGTGCATTAGCCGCAAGGATGGATTCCAGTAATCGTGATGTTTGGGTGATGGTTGGAGATGGAGAAATACAGGAGGGGCAGTTTTGGGAGGCTGCAATGGCCGCTGATTTTCATTCCGTGGGAAGATTGAATCTTATTGTTGATAGGAATCGGATACAGAACGATGATTTTGTAGAGGTCCAAATGGAGGTCGGGGACGTCGGGGCAAAGCTTACTTCGTTTGGCTGGGATGTAATGGAAATTGATGGACATGATATGGAACAGGTATCGCAGGCAATNCAATGGTGTTCGTCAATGACAGCCTCTCCAACAGCGATCGTGGCTCATACAATCAAGGGGAAGGGTGTTTCTTTTATGGAGGATAATCCTTCATTCCATGGTAAAGCCCCGAACGATAACGAGCTAGTAATAGCGTTGGAGGAGTTGTCATGAGTGCTCCATCAACTGGTGGAGCCTCGAGAGATGGATATGGCTCTGCACTACTGCGGTTGGCCGATGATCCGCGTGTAGTCGTACTGGAGGCCGATTTGGGTAAATCAACAAAGTCTTGCCTTTTCAGAGAGGCTAATCCAGAAAGAACAGTATCTCTCGGTATTGCGGAACAGAATATGATTTTGGTAGGAGCTGGAATGGCGTCATCAGGAAAGATTCCGTTTGCAAGTACCTTTGCAATTTTCACTGAGAGGGGATTCGAACAAGTTAGGAATGGTGTTGCCAGACCTGGCTTGGTGGTACATCTTTGTGGAAGCCATGGAGGCATACATACTGGAACAGACGGAAGTAGCGCTCAGTCAATAGAAGATCTGGCGTTGTATAGGACCATACCAGGAATGACAGTAATACACCCTTGTGACGATCTCTCATCGGAAGAGCTGACTATTCAGTTACTTGATCATGGGAGGCCTTCATACACCAGAACTGCCAGAAACAAGACGCCCAGAATGTACGATGAGGAAAGTTGTAAGAAGCTTAGGATTGGCAAGGGGTCGATACTTCGTGAGGGATCTGATGTGGCTATAATCGCTTGTGGAGTGATGGTCTCCGAGGCCATCAGAGCGGCAGAGGAGCTGTCAAAAAATGGGGTCGAGTCTACCGTCGTCGACATGCACACGATTAAGCCTCTGGATACAGAGTTGATTGATGAGCTCGTTCAAGAATGCAAGGGAATTGTTACTGCGGAAGATCATTCGGTGATTGGTGGACTAGGGAGTGCGGTCTCTGAGCACGTTTCATACAGAGGAGGGGTTCCGATTAGGATGGTAGGTGTTTCTGATAGATTTGGGGAAAGTGGCGAGCCGGGAGAGCTAATGAATCTCATGGGGATAACTTACGGAGATATCGTGGATTCATGCGAATCTCTACTGTCTTGAATCTAACATTTTCGCATTCGGATTGGGGTTTCATTCATGAAGTATCCAATCGGCCGAGGAGCCATGGAGGACTCTGACAAGATTAAGGGGGTCCTTGATGGAACGATAGATCCCTCTGAGATTAGTGGAGATAAGAAGCTTTATTCTATGGCTGAGAGAATATATGGAAGAGAAGCATTGGAGGATATGGGGGTTGAGCCTCCAGTCGAACCTCCCGAGAGTGGCATAAAAGCAATGAATGGAAATGGCGGGGTTGAGATACCAATAAAAGACTCCGTGGGCACAGTGAATCTTGGCTCCCAAAAGAAACCTCGGAGAAGAGTTGTTTTGCCTCTTATTATGTTCACACTACTGACGATTTCTGGTTTCAACGTCGTAGTCGGAATAGGTACGGTTCTACCAATATGCGAAGATGAGCCCCCAGAGCAGGAGCTTGAATTCAGCTCTAGTGCGCAGTTGCAGAACAACACTCTGTTCATTGTTTGGAAGATGACTGGACTCAATAACGGCTCTTCCTACACAATAGAGTGGCAAGTTTCTCAGAATGGCTCGGCAGAGATAGTAGATACTGGTAATTCGACTTGGGTTTCAGATAACGATCCAGTTAGATTTGATAATAGAAATTGGTATGTCGACGCCCCTCCCTACTCGTATCTGTCAACGCTTTACGAAGATGATTTGATAGTGGCATTCTCCAATGGTTCGGGAGATTCCATTACAACTCTTTCCGAGGAAGCAAATCGGGTTTCTTATTGTGACTCAAACACCCGCCTTATTTGGACCGAATATCAGGATTTTGAGAATAAGGATGCTTGGGGAGAATCCGGCACTGGTGAAATTGCAGATGGTGCAATGATGATGCTTTTTGCATTAATGATGATTATTACTGCTAGGAAGAGAAGCTAATACATCCTGGCTAGATGTTGCTTCTTGGTTGTCTTCTTTCCGGTGATTACGCATTTCCTGGGTTTGTCATATTCCTCAACGCATTCTCCAAGCATTGTAAGTCCCGAAAGCTTCTCTAGAATTTCTGCGTCGGAATCAGTTCCACAGAATGGAAATGAATACACCATTCCATCCACTATTGGAGAAGTGAATTGGTGTCCTTCCCCAACATTTGAAATCTCAGGGAGTTCCGAAACGAGATCAGAGAAATGTCCACCAGCCCTATCTCTAAGCACGTCTGCGACGGAAACCAATGCTGAATTTACGGAGTTTAGAATATCGCTTATTGGGGCCTCGTATTTCTTCCCAGTTCTCTCGGATATAATGCAATTTCCCGAGTCAATGTCCCTTGGCCCCAGCTCAAGTCTTATCGGTACTCCCTTGATCTCCCAGTCATAGTGCTTAACACCGGGCCTGACGTCTCTATCGTCAACGTATGTCCTTAATCCAGCATCATTAAGACTGTCTCTTATCTTATGGATAGCGGGTATTACATCATCCCTCACATGGGAGGCAATTGGAAGTAGGACTACTTGGTAAGGGGCGACGGCTGGAGGCATTATTAGTCCCTTATCGTCTCCATGCATTCCAACCAATGACCCGAGCAACCTCTCGGACATGCCAAATGTGGTCTGATGGCAAAACTGATTCTCTCCGTTTTGATCCTCATACTTGAGATCGAAGGCCCTAGCCCATTGATCCCTGTAATGGTGATAGGTTGCAACCTGTAAGGTTCTTCCATTTGGCATGACAACATCGGCAGCCATAGTGTACCATGCACCGGGAAATGTATCCCAAACAGGCCTCTTGGAGACAAGGCTCGGAAGACATAGGTCGTGGAGAATCCTTTGAACCATGGTTGCATCTTCGGAAATTTGCTCTGTAGCCCCTTTCTCATCCTTATGTACCGTGTGTGCCTCGAAAAAGTGAATCTCTCTTACTCTAATGAATGACCTAGTCTGTTTGGTCTCGTATCGGAAGGTATTGACGATTTGGAATGTTTTCAGAGGAAGATCGGAATGACTTCTGACCCAAAGTGAGAACATTGTATACATAGGCGTCTCAGAGGTTGGTCTGAGGAACATGGGTGCTTCTAACTCATTCTCCCCGCCATGGGTTACCCAATATACTTCTTTTTTGAAGCCGGAGTCCTCTTCTTCCATCCTGAGTTCAGAGGGGTCTACACCTGCTTCTCTGGCCGCTTTCAGCCTCGAGACTAGCTTGTTTTCCTTATCCAGAAGATTCTCGGGGACTAGTAATGGGAATCTATGTTCATGGTGGTCTGTTAGGGCCATCTGCTCTCTGGCCAGACCATCGATAAGGGACATCGCCTTGAGGCCGTATGGCTTCCATACATCCATTCCCTTGATCGGATACCTTTTATCCACCAAATCAGCTATCTCTACAATTGAAGGGTACCATGAGTTGAAATCTGATTTCGGGGGTATTCCCCTCTTGGCCTTTCTCGGAGCGCCCATGTAACGCCGAGTACGAGTTCGGTTTGAATAATTCGTATATTAACGGGCCTAATTGGAGATATATTCCTCTATTTTCAAGCATAGGGATTGCAAATCGGGAACCTCGGTTGTACTGCCATTGGAATCAACTAGCCAACACCTAGGAGCATCGGGATCGACCAAATCCTGTAGCCGATTAGCAATGACCGCATCTAGTGAATACTTGTCCATCTGCAACTTTGCCTTTTCAATTAATTCGGAATGACCAATATTGCTTTCAAGCTTGAACCCTATTGAGACGCTCCTTTCCATGCTGGAGAGAATTTCTGGAATCTGCTTTTTTGTCGGTACTAGGCTTATCGAGATATTTGCGTCACCACTGGGAATCTTTCCAGGAACTACCTCGGGGACATAATCTAATACTGCCGCAGAGAATATCCACACATCTGGGACTTCTTCTTTGGAGACTTGCTTCGCTTCATTCAACATTTCTTCTGGAGAGGTACGGTGTCTGACATCAGGGAGTTTGAACGTCGGCGTTGACGAAGTGTTTCCAGCAATACAAATCACGTCATGGCCCATTCTGTATAAAAATTCTGAAATTGACCACCCTGTATTTCCTGAAGATGTATTTACAATACTGCGAATATCATCAATTGGGGAAGAGTTAGCCCCTAGGGTCAAGGCAATTTTTTTCCTTTTCGGAAGAGATGAGTTAACGATATGGCATAGCTGTGAAACAATCTCGATTGGGTCCGATTGTTTCCTTTTTCCCTCTCTTTCCTCATCTAGAATGATATGGGAGCCTTCTTTCTCAAGTGAGTCCAGTAAATCCGCAGTTACAGGGTCATCAAAAAGATCAGAATGCATCGAAGGGACAAATATCAGTGGCGTTCCGTTCCCTCGGGCTGCAGATAGAGCCATCATCACCGGAGAGTCCATTATTCCATTCAAATGCTTAGCGATTGAGTTCCTGGTAGCCGGAGCTACCACGATGGCGTCGTAGTTCCCCAGTTGCGACATTGATGAATCCCAAGCAGTGATAACTTCTGATCCAGTACCCCAAGAGATGGCTAAGGGAGTGATAACTTTGGTCGCCTCTTTGGTCATGATGGGGTGAACGGATGCACCGTGTCTCCTAATCTCCCTTGACAACTTGACTGACTCTACCGCGGCGATTCCACCGGTTATTGCCAATAGTATGCGCTTATTGGCCAGAGATTCGCCATGGAGGCTCACGCCGGTGTCCGAGACCATGCTTTCGGATTGCCGAGTGATTCATGAGTGCGTCGCTCCTGTGGGGCTTGAAACGCATGAGCCGGGGCATGGAATCTATAGTCAGACACGTGTCAATTCTGATTTTCTTACTATCCTTAGTACAGATATTAGTGATTTTCAGTCTACCTTATGAGAATTCAATTTTCTTCATATTCCCCTTGGTGCTAGGATTAGTTGCTGTACCGATTTCTATACTGGGCTCCGTTCTTTTGAGATTGCGCAAGGGAGCTGGAATTTTCATCAGCACAATCTCTTTGGGTTGCCTAGGTATATGTTTCATTACTGAGGGGTTTTTGATTATCTTCACAGGACCTTCGGTCATAATCGGAGGGTTGTACGTACTTCTGGGGATAACATCATTGAGAAGGATCCCGACGATGAACAACCCCTCATTCATTTCATGGTTTGGAGGAGCAAAGGAAATTGGGGTATCGCCAGTGGGCGAGAAGGAGGTTGTTGCATTATGCCCCCATTGCTCAAGCATCTTAGCTGTAATTCCGTCTCTGCTCACGGAAGCAGACAGGTGCCCTGAATGTGACGGCCTATTGGTTGTCTAGATTCTCTCAAGTGAAACTGAGATTCCCATCCCGCCCCCGATGCACATTGTTGCGACGGCCTTGCTCGATCCTGTCCTTTTGAGTAAAGAGGCTGCCTTTCCAACTATTCTGGCTCCGGAAGCTCCAAGTGGATGGCCTATTGATATTGCACCGCCATCGATGTTAACTTTGCCTCGATCGATGGATAGTTCATCTATCACTGCGAGGCTTTGAGACGAGAATGCTTCATTGATTTCAAAAATATCCACGTCCCCGATTTCCCAGCCTGACCTCTGAAGAACTAGTTTAGTCGAGGAGATAGGGCCTATTCCCATCAGCTCTGGGGGACAACCTGTAACTGCGCTGGAAACGATCCTGGCCAAAGGTTCCATGCCGTTCCTTTCGGCAAAATCCTCACTGCAAATCAACATGCAAACAACCCCGTCAGTCAATGGAGAGGATGTTGCCGCTGTGACAGTACCATTTTCTACAAAAACTGGACTTAGTTTAGACATTGACTCCAAACTAGTATCCCTCATGCAACCATCCTCTTCTATGATTCCAATATCGTTCTCAATAGGGCATATTTCTTCTTTGAAGTACCCATTATCCCGTGCGTAGATAGCCTTGGAGTGGGAGTCAAGAGCAAACTCCTCCTGAGAAAGTCTGGATATTTCCCATGATTCTGCAACATTTTCGGCTGTAATTCCCATATTGATGTAGGCCTCCGGAAACTCTGCTTCCAAAGAAGGGTGGGGGCTCCAATTGAAACCCCTTCTTTTCACCCTGCTCATGGATTCTACACCAGCACATAGGAAGCACTCCCCCCATCCTGATTGAATGCTAGAAGCGGCGACCATGATTGCTTGCATGGAAGACCCGCACAACCTATTGATTGTCATACCCGGGACACTGACAGGTAATTCTCCCAAGAATGTGGCTAATCTTCCTATGTTGTAACCTTGCTCGCCCTCCGGATAAGCACAACCGACAATGATATCATCAATCTCACTGGTGTCGAATAGATTTCTTTCTAGAAGCGCCTTTGTGACTTGCGAGAGCATTTCATCTGGACGTGTTTCCGACAGCTCCCCCTTGTGTGCACGATGGAATGGACTCCTCATCCAATCGACAATTACCACTCCCACATGTTCCGGAGGTACTAGGGGAAAATAACCCTTGGTAGGTAAATTGCGTGTAGGCGACCGACCGAGAGGTTCATGAGAAGGCTTCAACTGGGAGGGGTGATAATATGATTAGAGAGTGTGCAACACATGGCTATTTCTCGGATGACGATCTTTGTCCGGCCTGTAATTCAGAGGGCAAGTTCATCATGAGGGGGAATGAAAGAGACTCAATAGCGAGAAGACTGGCTTTGGTGCTCAGGCATGCCCCAGAGAAGTTTGACTTAGAGATGGATATCAATGGATGGATAGATATCAAAGACATCATTAGGCAATTCAAGAAGTCCAATGAAAGAAGGTATCACTGGCTAAGGCCACACCACTTTAGGGCGATATCCGAAACAGATCCAAAAGGAAGATACGAGGTAAGGGGGAACATGATTAGGGCAACCTATGGGCATAGTGTGGAGATAGAGCTAGATCTTCCCACAGACAATATCCCACCCTCTCTCTTCTATCCATGCTCACCGGATGAGGCTGAGAATCTCCTAGAGGTCGGAATCTCTCCGAGCGGTAGATCCCACGTACATCTTTCAGCTACGGTTAGGTCAGCCGCAGAGGCCGGTAAGGTCCATCACAGTAGCCCAACAATTTTGGAAGTAGACACTGCTTCTATGGTGGCTTCTGGCGAAACAGTGTGGCACGCGGGCGTCACCGTGTACCTGGTGGACTCAGTTGCTGGGGAATATCTCAGCGTTCTGCCTTCTGATGACCCAGAGTTCCAGTTGGCCAGAGCAAAGTGGGACGAAGAAGAGTAACTAAATCTCTTCTCCGCAAACAGGGCAAAAATCAAGATCTGCCAGCAACAGAGAAGAACACTTTGGGCAGGCATTAGAATCATTACTTGTAACCAGTTCATTTCTATTTTCAATAGACCTAACCGCTGAATCCCTCTCTATGAAGGGCGATGGCGATTCGAGTGATTCGAGCTTCTGGAGGGAATCCCTGAAAGAGATGGTCTCTGAGATGGCGGATTCGATGTGGGTTCTTCTCCTCTGCCTCTCTTCGGGATCCTCGATATGGTCTGTAGCTGCAAGCTTGGCTTGGAGCCACCTTTGGAAAATCTCGACATCTCCGGGCTCGCTCATATCGGTCCCAGTGCCCACATAGAAATGAACCTTTCAATAATCTGATAGGAGAACCCAAATCTGATTAGCGTGTCAGAGAAGTCATGGTGGCCAAGGTGGTGGTTAAACTAGGAGGCGGCCTAATTACGGATAAGTCGTCCATAAAGACTCCTAGATTGGACATTATAGACTCAATCTGTGACGAAATATCTAATCTAGTTTCCTCGGGAAATTCCGTAATTATCGTACATGGAGCTGGCTCATACGGACATTTGCTAGCCAAAAAATGGTCCTTATCTCAAGGTCTAAGAAAGGATTTTTCTCAACAGCAGCGTGAAGCAGTTCAGATTGTCAGGAGCGATATGAGGGAGCTCAGTAGTTTGGTGTCAAAGTCACTCATGGACAGAGGGCTAGAGACGATTACCTTCCCCCCTTCGGAATGGGCCAAAAACACAGGAGACTCCTTTGAAGGAGACGTTTCAATGTTCGATTCTTTTCATGGTAATGTGGTACCTATTACTTTTGGAGATATAGTAAATGTCGATGGAGCCGCGGAATTTGGAATCCTATCTGGCGACGACTTGATGGCCAGAATTTCTATTGAGATCCCTTCGGTAACTCATTGCGTTTTTTTGCTTGGAGATGCTGATGGTATGATGGACAAACCGCCTCATTTAGAAGGATCGAAACTGATAAAATTGTGGAAATCTGGAGAATTTGTGGAAACGGAACACAACACCGAACAGGATGTAACAGGAGGAATTGAGCTCAAAGCGGAAAGGGCATCGCTTATATCGAAAAAAGTAGAGGAGGTATGGTTCATCAATGGAAATTGTCCAGAAAGACTGTCCGAGCTACTTACAGACGGAACCACCATTGGTACGAAAATAGTCAGTTGATTGGATTCTGTTATATGTCGTTGGTTTGTCCCGGCAGCATGGCCGATGCGAACGGCGCCCTGTCGGGACATGATAGCATGCAGGCTGAAATGATGGACGAGCGATGCATCCTTGTGGATAGCGATGACTCGGTATTGGGAAGTGAGACCAAGCTGACCTGCCACTATGGAGATGGGCTATTGCACAGGGCTTTCAGTGTCCTTATTTTTGACTCTGAAGATAGGCTTCTGATTCAACAAAGGTCTACTGAAAAAATTACATTTCCTGGCATTTGGGCTAATTCTTGTTGTAGCCACCCATTAGATATTGATGGAGAAAACGGTGATCCTGCTCAAGGTTGTATCAACGCCGCCATTAGGAAGCTTCCTCAAGAGTTGGGGATCAGCCCAGAAGTTGCAAATTCTATTGAATTCAAACATATTGGTTCTTTTCAGTATAAGTGTAGATGGAATGATGAATGGTTAGAAAATGAAGTTGACCACGTCCTAGTGGCTAGAGTACAAGATTTAGAAGTCTCTCCAAATAGTAATGAGATATCAGATTACANGTGGGCAGATTCTAAGGAGATAGCCGAAATCATAGATGGTTCTGGAAGATGGGCGTCTGAGTTAGTCGCACCATGGTTTAGACTACTTTGGAAGGAGTTCCTTGATGAGGGGTATCCTAATGTCATGGAAATAGAAGAAAGAGGTGGGGTTGTAAAATTTGGAGAAGTCGATATCCATGCAACTTTGACACCTCCTGGATCATCTCTGATGAATGCTCTGAAGAGTCATCGAAATGATGTAGAGTCTGAAATAATGAAGAGTTTGTCAAAAATAAAGCAGGAAAGGTTGCATGGTGCGATGAAGCATCTCTTTACGGGTGGGGGAAAGAGGCTCAGGGCAATAATGCCGAAGCTCGTAGGTGATGCAGTTGGGGGCTCTAATCCAGGTCACAATACTCTCGGCGCATCCATTGAGATAATCCATAACTTCACGTTGGTGCATGATGATATTATGGATCAGGATCCGATAAGAAGAGGGCTTGATGCAGTACACGTGGCATACGACGACGCAACCGCAATCAATGCTGGTGATGCAATGCTCGCTGTCGCATTCGAGATTCTAGCTGAATCGGAGGACATCGAGGCTGATGTCCTTGTTTTCCTAGTGAAGTCCATCGGAGAGATGGTGAGAAGAGTAGCGGAGGGGCAGATGATAGATATGGAATTCGAGAAAAGAGACAAGGTCTCTGAAGATGAATACATTGAGATGATTGCTGGAAAAACATCTGCCATGTTCGAAACCTGTGCGATGACTGGCGCAAAGTTGTCCGGTGCGAGTGATGAAGTGGTGAGATCTATGGCTGAATGGGGGCTAAATATGGGACTTTGTTTCCAGTTGATGGATGACCTGATAGATATCACAGGAGATACGGAAACCCTTGGGAAACCCGCTGGCTCAGATATACTACAGGGAAAGAGGACGCTAATCGCAATTCATGCCCTAGAATCAGGTAATGAACTACCATCATTCATGGAGGCATATGGTTCAGGTGAATGCGATTCTGACCTACTTGCTGAAGCTGTACAGGAGCTCTATGATAACGGCTCTATAGGATACGCAAGGGATAGGGCAATGTTCCACCACTCAAAGGCACACTCATGCCTCGACATCCTCGAAGATTCACATTCTGTGAAAATACTCAGAGAGATGACAGATTACCAATTAGTCAGGATAAATTAATCAGTCCTGATAATGAGATTCACCTGGTATCTCTGCCTTGAGTCCCTTTCTTTCCCTGATCTCCCCGGTTACTTTCTCAAACAGATTTGGTGGCAAGTGTACGAAACCGGCATTTTCCATGTTCCAAATAGCCCTGCCTTGGCTTGCAGCACGGATGTCGTTAGAGAAACCAAATGTCTCGGCAACTGGAATGGTGCCAATAACCTTGGTCACACCGTCTTCAACTGGCATATCCTCGATTATACCTCTCCTGGTTGAGACCTCTCTGGTTACTCCTCCAATAACGTCATTCGGAGAATCAATCTGGATCTTCTGAATTGGTTCAAAGATAACTGGCCTTGATCTCATGAATGCACCCTTGACGGCGTTTCTGACTGCCGGGATGGTTTGGGCCGGACCTCTGTGAATAGCATCCTCGTGAAGCTTGGCGTCTACCAGTCTGACCAATACGCCCATCAAAGGCTCGTCTGCGACTGGNCCCTTCTTGCAAACGTCATTGAATCCATCGATGATAAGTTCCCTTGTTTCATGAAGATTCTGAATCCCCTTCGTATCATTAACTAGGACATTAGTGCCATTAATCGCGTAGATCTTGCGCATCATATCCTTGTCCATTCCATATTCAGCAAACTGGTCCCCAACCTCCTTGGCATCTTTTGATCGTACTGCTCCATCCCTGAACTCTCCGGCTCTGAGCTTTTCGACAACTATGTCTGGAAGAGGCTCGGTCTCGATGTAGAACCTGTTGTGCCTGTTCGGTGATTTGCCTTCGAATGGTCTACCCTTGTTATCACTCTGAACTGATTCCCTGTATACCACAATTGGCTCACTGACCTTCACTTTGATTCCTTGCTCTTCTTCTAACCTGTATACAGTTATCTCGAGGTGGAGTTCCCCCATTCCAGCCAGAAGAGCTTCACCCGTTTCCTGATTGGTTGAGACATCCAGTGATGCATCGGCTTTAGCAAGGCCTCTAAGTGCATCTATGAATTTAGGTAGGTCCTTCATTGATTTTGGTTCGACTGCTACAGTGACGACTGGCTCCGATATGTGCCTTATTGCTTCGAACGGAGGGGCATCCTTCTCCCTAGCTATGGTGACACCTGCCGCGGCACTTCTGATTCCGGTGATTGCGGCAATATTCCCAGATGTGACTTCAGAGGTAGCAATCCTGTCCCCTCCAACCATCATGCCCACCTGTTGTACTCTCTCGGCTTTTGCCGCACCGATAGCCCAAACTGACTCTCCGTGTTTAATTCTTCCAGAATATACCCTGCCAACAGCTACTTCTCCAGCATGTGGATCCATCCAGATTTTTGTTATCATGAGTGAGAGGGGGCCATCGGGGTCACACTCCATCATTGCTTTTCCGACACCGGAATCTAAGTCCCCTTGCCAGATATTTGGGATTCTATATTTCTGCGCGATAACCGGAGAGGGGTGCTTTTCAACCGTCATGTCCAATAGGACAGTGTGGACTGGTGCGAGTTTAGCTAGCTCTTTTTGATTGTCATTATGACAATACTCGAAAATCTGTTTGAAGTTGATGTTGCTCTTCTGCATGTAGGGAATTGACATCCCCCAATTATAATACGCAGAGCCAAAAGCTACAGTCCCCTTCTGAACCGATACCTGCCATTCTTTTCCCAAATCCTCTGGAGCGTAGGTGGAAATTAGTTTGTTGACTTTAGTGATAATTTTCTCGAATCTACTCATCATCTCGGGACCGTCTATCTGAAGTTCATTGATTAGTCGGTCGACCTTATTGATGAAAAGAACCGGTCTTACTTTCTCTTTCAGTGCCTGGCGAACAACTGTTTCTGTTTGGGGCATGGTTCCCTCAACTGCGCATGCTAGAATTATGCATCCATCTACAGCTCTCATAGCCCTGGTTACGTCACCGCCGAAATCTACGTGGCCTGGTGTATCGATGAGATTTATGAGGTAGTCTTGACCATCAACAACGTGTACCATAGAAGCGCTTGCGGCATTGATCGTGATTCCTCTTGCGCTCTCCTGTTCGTCGAAATCCAGAACTCTTGACTTTCCTGCCAAATCCTCTGACATCATTCCTGCTCCCGCAATTAGATTGTCCGATAATGTAGTCTTTCCATGGTCAATGTGTGCGGCAATCGCGATGTTTCTGATATGCTCCCTATCGTGCATTATCTCTGTAGCTCGCTTGATGTTGTCTTCCTTACGACCCATCTCAATTCCTCTATTGGTCTCGCCACCTTACTTTGGTTCATAAATCCGATTGTGGGGAGAAGTAAAACTTGACTAGTAGAGGTGCTAGTGTAGGTGTTAGGATTACCTAGCAGAAGCGGCTATACGCTCAATTTCTTCTCTCTTGCCAATCGAGAATGCGGCTACATCTCCCTCGGCGGCCTTTGATATCTCACTGACGATCCCTTGGACAAGGGTTCTCTTACTTCCAGCCGTAGCGGCTGTGCATCCTATTGCTAAATTTCTCAAGGCGATGTCCAGTCTTCTGCTGGGTGATGAGTCTACTGCTTTTGGAGTGCTTACTGCTCCCTGCTTTATTCTAGTAATTTCCTCGCATGGAGCTGCCTCCACTATTGCATCGATGAAGGATTGAAGGGGATTATCACCGGTTCTCTCATTGATTGAGTCCAAAGCTGCCTCGTATGCCTTGGCGCAGTGCTGTTTCTTCCCTGAGAACTTTCCTGTCCTCATCAGATTATTTATGAATCTCTCAACTACTGAAAGTTTTGACTTGCCGAACCATGCGTTTGCGTGCCTTCCCCCACTGTGAGGAGTTCCTATGGTTGTGAGATTGATGTATGGAGCTAGTCCCGGGTCGGAGCAGGTAACTTCTGTAGCGTCCCACTTGCCAAACACCATAGTGCCAATGCCCGCAATAGGGGCTTCAGCCCTCTTTTCTTGTTGACTTGACTGATCCGACATGAAGGCACCTTACCTGATTGGCTTCTCTTTTCGTCCCCTAACCATCTCATCTAGAGATACTCCGTTGACCTTTATCACCTTGAACCGGACACCCGGAAGGTCCCCATATGAACGCCCCTTGCTTCCGCCGATACCCTCGACAAGGACCTCATCGTGCTCATCGATGAATGATATCGCTCCATCTCCTGGAGCGAAAGCTGTAAGTTGGTTACCAGTTTTTATTAGACTAATCTTAACAGCTTTCCTGATTCCGGAGTTTGGCTGCTTGGCCTCGAATCCTACTTTTTCAACTACGATTCCTTTTGCCTGAGTACTTCCCATCAACGGGTCATGCCTCAGTACGCCACCTCTTTGTTGCTTGAGTTGACGATCCCTAAATTTGCGTTCCTTCCAACGATATTTCTTCCTATCGGTCTTCATCTTCTGCCCGGAGAAAAGACCTCTACCCAAAGTGACACCTCAGAATGACGCCTCGCCGACCCTCATGGGGTATAAGAGCGTGACGGGGAGCCCCCCGCTAATAGGGTACTAGAGGGGGATAACCTCACTAACATTCAAGCATCTATCGACTCCGGCCCCCGATATGGCCTTCCGTGACATGCTAGCAGGCGTCCAAAACGTCGATGAGGCGACTAGCGTGATTCACGGCATGATAGATACTTCGAATGATCTTGGAGACATACCTTTGCTATTCAACAAAATCAGCGAAGCTCCCGGACACAGGGCGGCCTTGAACGTATTAGAGAAATCTAGACTCTGTGAGATGTTTGACATATCTCCGGGGGATTTGATAGATGTCTTGGCTTGGGCAATGGAAAATCCAACCGATCCAGAGATAGTCGAGGCTTCGGATGCGCCGGTGATGGAGTCGGGACAAAAGGTGGTGGACTTGACAAAGATTCCAATTCCGTGGCATTTTAGAGAGGACGGGGGGAGATACCAGTCTGCATCGATCATTATAGCTCAGTACTCTGGAATCAGAAATGTGTCATTCCATCGTCAGCTTTTGAGAGACAGAAATCACACCGTAGCCAGATTGGTCCCGAGACATCTTAGAACCCTCAGTGCTCAAGCTGCTGATGCTGGGGATGACGTACATGTTGCCGTAGTGAATGGGGCGGATCCAACTGTTCTTCTCGCGGCAGCGATGTCATTCTCCGATTATGTAGATGAGTTGACCGTGGCATCCTCCTTACACATGAAGCTTCATGGGACTCCTCTGAAGGTGGTAATTTTACCAAACGGGGTGATGGTCCCTGCGGACGCAGAGTATGCGATGGAAGCAAGAATTACGCCGGAAAGGGATGATGAGGGGCCATATGTGGACATAACTGGGACCGTGGACGACATCAGGCAGGAACACGTAATTGAGTATGATAACGTATTCCACAGAGATAATCCTGTTTTTCATGCCCTAATTCCCACTGGTATTGAACACAGGACACTGATGGGAATGCCAAGGGCTCCAACGATAAAAAATGCAGTTTCCAAGGAAGTTGAATGCATAGACGTCCACATGACTGATGGGGGCTGTGGCTGGCTTTCGTCCGTAGTACAGATTGTGCCCAAGAACAAGGGGGACGGCATGCTGGCAATTGATGCGGCGTTCAGGGGCCACCCTTCCATGAAGCAGGTAGTCGTGGTTGATGCAGACATAGATATTTCTGATCCCAGAAGAGTCGAATGGGCACTTATGACAAGGTGGCAACCAGACAAAGACACTGTCGTCCTAAAAGGTCAGAGGGGCTCAAGTTTGGATCCGAGTCGTGCAGATGACGGGATAACGAGTAAGATTGGCATGGACGCGACTTTGGATCCTGGAATCGATAGGGCTCCATATGAGTCCGTTTTGTGAGGCTCTCATGACGAGGACAAATATTGCAGAAGCTTTGCAACATCCAAGGAGGAGTCTAGGAGATAGGCACAGGAGTCAATCGGAAAAATATGTCTCACTCGCTTTAGACCAAAGAGGCGAAGTTATTGCTGATCGAGCAGTAAATCTTGAGTGGGGGGAGCAGAGTGCGAGGCAGGCTGTTTTGTATGACTTCACAAATCCGGACAACTGGGTTGCCCTAGTGAGAGTGAAGAGTTTACTTGGAGACTCGGCTGGGATTAGGGCCGTATTGGAAGACCTGTTTACTGTTCTTGGGCGAAAACCAGAACATATCGCCCAACTTGAGAATGTGGATTTCCTATCGAATGGGACTATTCTATTAGGAGCGTCGTTAGAGGCCGACCCTTTAGATGCCGATAAATGGTGGAAGATGGTATCTCAATCCGATGGCATGTTGGAAGAATTTTCTGAAAGAATGGGGTCTCTGGATTTGAGTGACCGTAGAGCCAATGTTCTTTTCTCCAGGAGAATAGAAAGAATGAGAGATTCGGGGTATGAAGAGGAGTTCTTGATGCTATCCAGGCTGATTCTAGCACAGAGGCCTTCGAACCATGAGGCATGGACGTCGCTTGGGAGGATGCATGAAAGAAGGAGGGAGTACAGTGATGCTTGGCTCTGCTATGACCAGGCACAGAGTTTTTTTCCCGGTAAACCCGTCAGGGATGAATTCAGATCCCGCATGGAGAGAGAGATCGATGGATCGAAAAACACAGCTTGGAATCCACCCGGAATAAGTCAAAGAATTGACTTCCTCATGAAGATGGAAGAGATGGCATCATTGGATAATGGAGAGATAATTCAAGAAGCCGATGAGAAAGAGAGTCTTGACCCTCTCGACATTATCCATCAACTGATTAGCGAAGAGAGGATTTCTGAAGCCTTTTTCAAGTCAAGGAGATTAGCTTCCGAAGGTGTGGATGGAGCGATGGAAATGTATGAAAAATTGAGAGAAATGATGGGGGAATAGTAGTGTTTGTTGTGTGTTGGGTATACTCCAAAAAAGGCCTTGTGGACGAGAAACCTTGGATTATGGTCCTCAACAAGAATAGGGGCTGGGAGCTTCCGGGTGGTGAGATTTCTGAAAATGAGGATTTTGACATAGCCGCCTTGAGGGAGCTTTACGAAGAAACAGGATTACTTGGAACCGCGATTAGATATGATGAGGGTATCATTGAAGGAGGAGTTGTGGTTTTAATTGAAGTCGAAAATTCCCCAAACCCTGAGCCATGGGACTCATTGGACCCTTCAATAATCGAGGTTGGCTGGTGCCTAGAACCGCCCACTAGACTAGCATGGGAAGAAGAGGAGCTTGAAAAAATTAGAAATCACGACTGGAGTTCATCCAAGACCCTTGAATCCTGAATTTCTTCCTTTCTAGCTTCCAGCGCGTTTTTCCATATTGGCCTGTCTAATTTTTCCGAAGCCTCCAGAATTAGACCCAAGTCAATTCTTGACTGACCGGAGAGATCATTGCAAAGTAATGGGAAAAGGTATTCCACCACATCCGCAATGTCACTCGGATTAGAGGGTGTTTGGCTGTTTCCTGGCCCCTCCCTCGGACTGGCATTCTCTAGTATTGCAGACATTGTGGGAGAGTCCTCATCTATTTCATCTAAGGCAAGGTCTAGCCACTCAAGGGATGCGGTAACAGCTTCAGGGACCATGTCTGACTCTATGAAACCACACCTAGCCGACCATAGATGCCTCTTTGCTGGAGCGTAGTCGCCCATAGACAAAAGAATCCTACCGACCTCTATTCTTGATAATGATTTGATATCAATAGGGTGGCCATTATTCAGGGAGATCTCAGAGTGAGTGGCAAGGGACATCATCAACTCTCCTCTGTTAGCATGCCATGTAGCCAGATTTAGTAAAGCGAGACCGTGTAATGAAGAGCCCCTAGAAATGGCGTTAAACCTATCAACGCACCACCTTAATTCACCCCCTATGTCATCTGTTGGGACAAGTCCTATCAGCGCTCTTTCCAGCCTTACCCTAGCCTCTATCAGGTGGTCGCGGTCAGGACCTGATCTGGACCTATTCAGGACTTCTTCCGAAATTTGCTTTGCCTGTTCAGTATCACCATCCGCCAGGAGGGAGAGCATGGACTCCAAAAGGGCGCCGAGTTCACTACGATTTTCTTCATTTGGCATGCTTCTCACTGTGTTTCGTAAGCTGTTACAAGGTCATCATACTTCTTCCGCAGGTCATTTTCCCTAGAAGAAAGCCTATCCATGTGTTCTTGAAGTGCTATCATGGAAGCCTCTAAATCGTCCTTTATTGAATCTCTGTCCCCAACTTCCAGCAGTAAACTCCCAATTGCTCTGTAAACCGGCTTTTCTGGATCTTGCTTAGACAGGGCGTCCAATGTTATTGATATCTCACTTAGCTGGGTTGTGACACTTTGTATCTGTGCTAGTGTAGACTGTAATTCCTGAGCGACTGCCTTCAGAGCCTCAGCAACTTCATTGTTCGAATTCATATTAATCATCCTGTCCAGTTATTGCATTCAAAGCTTGCTCTGAGGCAATCACGCCCCTCATTGTCGAGTTCCAAATAGCCCTAAGGTCGGAGAAGGTTCCTGCTGTGAGGGCTATCGAAATTCTCTCACCTGAATGAGTATAGTCTGATTCTGTCCGAAGTCCGCTTGCAATGTGCTCTGCGTGAGGGTGTGAGAATTTCAATGACAGGGAAATACTTCCCTCATTCTTCCTCTGAGTCGGCAACTTCTTCTGCCTCCACGATTTTTCTCTCAAATTCCAAGGCTGCCTGCTGGGCGATCACGGCCATGTCAGTTGCAGTAGCCCCTTCCATGGATCTCCTGACTACCCTATTGTTAGCATCCGATGCTCTTGTGAATGGTTCCCACACGCCTCCGGTGAATGTGTGCCCACACTTCCTGCACTCCCAGATCCCCGCGGCCTTTCTCCTTACCTTCTGGTACTGGCATGATGGGCATGTGTATTCCTTGGACTTCTTCTTCAGGGCCGATCCAGCCCTTCTCCTTACGCTGACTCCGTATCTAGATCCGAATCTAGCTGTAAGTCCTGCTTTTTGAGTTCTTTTTGCCATAAAATCACCTCTAGTCCATCAATTCTCTTAATTCGGCACATCTCTTCTTGGCGTGCTCCATTATGTCTGCAAACTCGTCTGCCGTGAAGATTCCCTTTAGACCCTTTTGGAGAGAGTGCACATGATCGTCATCACCAAGGGTGATGTGGATCCTTTCGTCTCCTCCTAATTCCTCTTTGTACGACGCATCGTAGACGAACCTTCCGCCCACCTTGTGGTATGAGCACATTATGGGCTTCTTAGAGACCTTTAGAGGGGAGTCTTTGCCTACCTCAAACTTCTCAGCTGGGATGATTGCAGACCTTAGGGCTGCAATTCCAGCCAACGCAAAGGCATCAAAGAGATTACCATCGTCAGAAATAGCATGCAAGTCTAGGATTACCTGCCACGCCTTTTCTCCTGGTATAATACACAAATCATCCACATCGATACATCCGGATTCCCTGATTCCCCTGTCTACAACTCTCCCAAGTTCGATTGACTCGGGACTTGGTGGACCTGCCTCCCAATGTCTGCCAGCAATTGGCCTTACTTCACAGGAACACATCAAACCACCCTGGTTTGGCCTATCAGGATAGGGAGTCATTAGCTGGAATTTCACACCTGCTAATACTATGGTGTTGCCCATGGTGACTCTGGCGGATCCTTCGGCCCTTGGCAGAATTCCCGTTTCGAGCTTTATCTCACGGCCCTGGTATTGCCCTCTGCCATCTAATCGGGCGTCATTCATTGCCAAATCCGATAGGTGGTCCCTGAGGAGATTTGGGACTATTGGTGCACTCATTAGTTCGCACCTCCCTTGAGGGCCTCGACCATCAGTTTGTGAACCTGCATTGCTGCATCCACATTGTAGTCCCAAGCCTGCTTGAATTCATCTGGTGATAAATCGCCGTCCATCTGAAGGAAAACCAATTCCCCAGTGTTGGGAAGTATACCCATTGGCAAATCGGCTTCCCCGTAATTGTCCTCCTCTTTGTTAAGGTCACAGACGACTACATCATTGACCTTTCCACTTGCCACACTTACCACCATATCTGTCATCGGTATCCCTGCATCGGCAAGCGCTACGGATGCTGCAGTGAGGCCTACGCATCTTGTTCCTGCCTCAGCTGAAATAATTTCTATGCTAACTCTGATNTTGGATCTGGGGTAGAGCTCTAGTAAAACGACGCTTTCCAAGGCATCTTTTGTGACTTTACTGATTTCCCTGCTCCTTCTGTTGAAGCCCGGTCTAATTCTGTCCGTAGTTGAGAAAGGAGCCATATTGTAGGCAACGTCGATTACTGCTCTGTCTTGCCTTTGAATCTTCCTTGGGTGGGCCTCCATTGGGCCGTAGACTGCCACTATGGCCTCATTAGTACCCCAAACCATCCTGCATGAGCCGTCTGCTACTGGGACAACACCCGTCTCAATCGTGATAGGCCTGACGTCACCTGGCTTTCTGCCATCCATCCTAAGGCCATTCTCATCTATCATTTGTACATCTCCGTATCCACCCATCAAGCACCAACTCCTACTATCCTAGCCTCGGAGGATATGTTTTCAATCCTCTTTCTGACCTCTAATATGTTCTCCAAATCCCCATCTATCCAAAGGCGTCCGTTGTCGGTTACGACTATCCTGCAATCGGTTTCCATCTTCATGGCTCTCAGGAAAGAGCCACCCTTTCCAATCAGGTGGCCTAGTAGATGTGGGTCCAATTCATCAAGGGCCCCTGAGCGAATCTTCCTAAGGCCCATGCCCTTCATTGTAACCACGCTCTGGTGAGTTTCCTCGACTTCTTGCACTCTGCAAAGTATTGAGTCGCCTATGTCTAGAACTTTCCTTGTTCCTCCGAATTCAACTTTCGCAGGACCTAGGCTCATCGGGAGTATTGAATTGAATGGCGCGCCTATGTCGACGAACCAGATGTTGTTCGTACACCCTTCTATATGGCCTATCACCAAATCGCCAGGCCTGGGCATATATTTTGTGTGGAGGGGGCTAACTGATATTGTGTTACCCTTCCTATTCATTCTTCCTTGTTTCGTTGATTTGACTCTGTCACCGACGACTAAAACGCCATGTCCAGCTTCAACCCCCTCTGATGGCCCCAGGTCTTCTCCTGGCACGACGACGGGGGATCGTCGTGAGTCTCGCGGTCCGTCCGCGTTGCTCTCATTACTCATGTTATCGAGCTGGCCGACCGGCCTACTATTCATAACCGTTGATGTTAACACCTACGGTGAGAAGTCAGTCAAGTTCCTTCACCTCAGCTTCAGAAGCCCTTCCTGAGACCTTGCTTATGAGCTCGTTCTTCATACCCCCTGGGACCTCGACAATACAGGCCCATGTGCCATCTGAGAGCCATTCCTGTCGCATTATCACGTCCCTCAGAATCTGATTTACCGCACCATATGAGTGCCCGGGGATTTTGAATGCCAGTCTTACCGTAATGAATTGCAGAGGTATGAGGGGTTTCAGAACCCTCACTGCATCGGAAACTTGGCTTTCTACTGATTTGAACGGATCCACGGAAAATCTCGCCTCCTCGAGGGCGTTTTCTATTCTGGTTCTCGGGTGGGGCATCCTAGTTTTTGGGTCCGTAGCGGTGGTTGCAATTTCATTTATGATCTGAAGTTTTTTCTCACTCACCATCTTCTTTCTTTGCGCAGTTGTTAGTTGTATGGACCCTTGTCTCAATATGATTTCAACACAGTGTAGGATATCAATAGTTCCGAAAACCTTCTCCAATGCCTCGGAGGTAGGCCTCTCGCCGTTTCTGGAATCTGTCCAAACTTCGCTTACTGCTAATAAATCGTCAATATCTACGGAAGCATGGTCTTCTTTCCATGCATCAACCAGTTCTGGATCCACAAGAATCTCATATCTTGATCCGCCCTTCTCAAGTCTCGCAATGACTGCATCATCCAAGCTGACCATGTGCATCCTATGTGACCAAGGCATAAGGAGATATGGCTAATATCCGCTCTCAGAGCTTGGATATGTGCTTTTTCAAATCCTCTGGGCCCAGCTCTCTATATCCTGAATTATCGATTATGCATATCTCTACGGATTCACCAGTAAGGCCGTCATCGAATGTCTGGGATAGTGCTTCAAGACCGATTTTGACAGCGGCATTTTCCGTCATACCGGCCTTCCATTTGTCTTCAAAGTAGGATATAACTTCGCTCCTTCCGCTTCCTATTGCTCCTGCGTGGTATGACCCATAGGCACCAGACGGGTCTGTTTCATAGAGATGTGCGCCTTCAGAGTCGACTCCTGCGATTAACAAAGCAGTCCCAAAGGGACGAGCCCCCCCATATTGAGTGAATGATTGCTTGTAGTCACACATCTTCTTCACTAGTGTTGTCACATCAATNGAGTCGCCGTAGGTCATTTTGTTAATCTGGCATTGTACCCTTGCCCTGTCTACAAGTTGCCTAGCATCTGCGACTAGTCCCGATGTTGTAATTCCGATGTGATCGTCTATTTTGTACATCTTTTCGATGGATTCTGGGATTACAAGCTTACTTGGAATCCTTTTTGCTACAATCAAGATTACTCCATCGCGAAATTTAACTCCAACGGTTGTGGACCCTCTCTTTACCGATTCACGAGCATACTCGACTTGGTGTAGTCGTCCGTCTGGTGAGAAAGTGCCTACTGAAGAATCGTATCCGCGTCCGCTCGGTTGCATCGTAATCAGCTGTGTTGCAACATCGGCCTCTTATCAAGGTTGGTTGGAAAGTGGGTCTTGCTTCGTTGCATTCAAGCGGTATGTTCGTTTCGGTTGTTGTGTGAGGGTAGCAGTATTGTGCTCAGGCGGTAAGGACTCCACGTATGCAACGTGGTGGTCTTTGATGAGGGGGTGGGATGTGAAAGCCTTGGTGACCCTGTGTGTGACAGGTGACGATTCCATGATGTTCCAGATGGAGGGGGTTTGCGTTGCAGGCCTCCAATCTTCTTCTTGTGGGATTCCGTGGCTTCCTATCGCCACACGAGGTAAGCCTGAGGAGGAGGTGAATGATCTTAGAAGGGGGTTGAATGGGGAGACTAGCCCCCAAGCGGATTTTGATATATTCTGGCCTGAAAAATGGGAAAAGTCTGGCATTATCCTTCATGATGGAGAGCTGGAGATTGACGCATTAATCACCGGAGCTCTAAGGTCTGACTATCAAAGAACTAGGTTGGACAGAATGTGTTCCAGTCTAGGAATCAAATCATTCTCACCTCTATGGCACCATGACCCCTCGGAGCACATGAGGCGTTTCCCTATGGAAGGTTTCGAAGTAAGGCTATCATCCATTTCTGCGGACGGACTTGGTGAGGAATGGATTGGTAGAGAATTAACTGAGGAAGCTGTGGAGGAACTAATCCAAACGTCCGAGAAATTCAGGTTTAATGCTGACGGAGAAGGTGGCGAATACGAGACCCTAGTACTTAGTGCACCGCACATGAAGGATTCAATTAATCTCAGAGGGGAAAAACACTGGGAAAAAGGCAGAGGGTCCTGGAAATTAATATCGGGAAACTTATCCAGTAATCGCTAGCCTCAAACAGGAAGGGCGTCTCCGAGGGTCGGTGGCATAGTGTCGGTTTCCCCATTGGACTACAGATATGGAAGAGATGAGGCCAAAGCGATTTGGTCAAGAGAAGGAAGGCACTCTAGGCAACTTGAGGTTGAGAGGGCCTTGGTTTGGGCTCATTGCAAGATGGGCAGAGTCAGCGCCGAGCACTACGATATGGTAGCTGATATATCTGATCCCGGAATCGTTACAGCTGACCGGGTAGAGGAAATCGAAGCAGAAACCAAACATGACATAATGGCCCTTACTAAAGCCATGGCCGAGGCTGCCGGAGAAGCAGGATGGTGCATACACTTAGGGGCTACAAGCAATGACATCGTTGATTCTGCCGTTGCTCTCCAAATCAAAGACAGTGTAGAAATACAAATCACTACCCTGAAGGCACTAATAGAGACCCTTTGTGATATTGCAGAAATGGAGAGAGATACAATAATGATCGGGAGGACTCATGGTCAAGCCGCCGTTCCCATAACATTTGGTTTGAAGGTAGCTGTGTGGGTTGACGAATTCAGGAGGCACATTGAGAGGCTAGTCACAATGAGGCCTAGGATAACAGCGGGAAAATTCCTGGGAGCTGTCGGGACAGGGGCCGCTCAAGGTGAAGACGCGCTAAAGCTCCAGAGTCTTATTCTCCAAGAACTAGGTCTGGAGGTTCCCGTAGCCACCACGCAGGTAGTTGGAAGAGATCGCTACATCGAGTGGGTAGGTTGGATGGCAAACGTCTCAACCAGTATCGAAAAGGTGCTACAAGAAGTTAGAAATCTACAAAGAAGCGAGATTGCAGAGGTTGCAGAGGCTTTCGATGTGGAGAAACAGGTTGGTTCTTCGACCATGGCCCACAAAAGAAATCCAATAACCGCTGAGAATGCCTGCGGATTAGCCAGAATAGTTAGATCAATGATTATACCATCTTACGAAAATGCCTTACTCTGGCATGAGAGAGATTTGGCTAACTCTTCATCCGAGAGATTCACCCTCTCACACTCAATGATATTACTTGATGACATAATNACAAAATGTGACCGTGTGATGTCTAGACTTGTAGTAGATAGAGACAGGATGCTCAAGAATATCGAGGCGCAGAATGGCCTTGTAATGGCCGAGAAGATTATGTTGGCCCTTGTGGATAGTGGCATGCCTAGAGACGAGGCCCATGAAGTTATGAGGAGTTCATCCATGAAGGCTCTCGAAACTGGAATGAATCTGAGGGATGTCTGTTCCGAGGACACCAGAATCAGCGATGTTTTTCATGAGGAGGAGTTGCATCATTTGTTTTTGCCTTCTAGCCATCTCGGAGTATCTGGGGAAATTGTTGACAATGCAGTCTCAATAGCCAGAAAGGCAATTGGCGATTCGTAATTTTAGCACTANTCTACCGAGTAGAAGATTCCTCTTATTACCTTGAACCTGACTTCCAATGCTATCAAAATTATCAGAAGGATGGTAGCCCCAGCTGATAGTTTTGGGTCTGTCATCGCAAGGAATAACACCAAGCCTGTAATGGTTGAGACGATTCCAAGCAAGAGGATCATTGCATGAGGTCCGTATTGATTAGCGTCATCGAGTGCGACTCTCAGGAAACCATCATCCAATATAGACGAAATCATGCCCTCGTCGGAATCCCGGAATTCGGGTGCCTGCCTCCTAGGGATTCTGTCAGCCATGGTATCTCCGTATTGCGGATTAGGTAATACGTAGATTATATTTCTCTGAAAAAAATCGTAGCAATGCTCTTTCACCTAATCTTTTACGAAGAGACATGATAGGTTACGAGGAGGGGGCTGTACATGTCTCAGCAAGTCCTGGCTCGGGGAAGACGGCTTTGTGCCTCGGCGTAGTATCGGGCATAATCTCAAGTGGCGGAAAGGTGGTTTGGGCATGCAGGGAGATGCCGAATTTAGATAGAGCTAGAGAGATTCTTAGCGGTATTTCCGAGGAGGGTTATGAGAATATTTCCATAATTCATTTTTCGAGTGAGCTCCCAAAATATACTGATGCTATATTATCGATGAGTAGGGATTTCAACAAGTCGGATATCGTCATAGTGGACGATTGGTGCGGAAGCTATGGCAGGGCCAAAAAAGAGGAAATTAAGTCGGTTATGAGGATATCAGAAAATTGTAAGGCTACTAATGTTGTAATCACCTCTAGCTCATATGAGGATGCATCCGGGGCTTCGGAAAGTAACTGGATTTCCAGAGGTGGGAGGTCAGTTAAGGAGGCTTATCAGACGGTTTTTCTACAAAAACATCCGATGAGACAAGGGGTTCGTATAATTCGTTCCGAAGGTGTCGAAAAGCTACTGTTAATGACAAACCATGGTCTTGAAGAGATATCTAGTTGAGCTTAGAGATTAGAGACTCCATTTCTGAAATGGCTTCTTCTGTAGGCTCATACAATTCCTCCGGGGACCTTGCGACCCCAGAGTATTCTTTCTCAACAGAGCTTGAGGATCCTGTAAACCTCCCAATGATGAAGAAAACCATAAGAAAGGCTGTCAGAATCAGGATGGCTTGTAATACCTGTTCTGTCTCCATGATTACCTGAGGCGTATTTGAGATAAAAACCTACATCGGAATTCCATGTTCAAGAGGCATTGAAAGATGCCTTCTGTTTGATGGAGTGGGTTGTGACCACCCCTCCACAAGGTCCAGACCAACTGGAGACCACTGATCAAAAATCCAAGATTTCTCCGCTTTCCTTCTGCATTTATCGCAGTAAAGATCCTGTCCCCTTCCTTTACTCCGCATGGAGATCCCGCAACACTCGGGCCGAGAAAGATTCCTAGGGCTAGCAGAGTCCAATTTGAGCCTCTCAAGGTGTATAGAACCGTCTGGTGATCTAAGTCCCATCCATGAAATCCTGTCTCCCGGCATCAGCTGCCTCAGCAATTTATTGACGTTGCCACCTTCATTAAAAGCGACTAGGTTCAAACCCTCTTGGTCAGAAATTACCTTGACGGTTGCATGAGCTCCTTTCATTACCTCTGGCTTAGAAATGACCGTCCCACTGGAAGTGCCCTCTAAGTGGTCATCGGATAATTGATTCGTGATGTGAGATGACCACTTGAAGCATCTCTCGTTTCCTTCTACACCTTGAATCCACGAGTTGGCGGACTCCACTGCAGACTTGTTTGCTCCCCGTATTCCGTAAAGGACAGGGCAGGGAGTTCGAGGGGAAATAATGCCCTTATCAGACGTGGGATCTCTGTTCATGAATGTATCAGGGAAAAGCCTAGACATTTCATCTATTGATTTCTTCGAGATTGTCCGCTCAGTACCGATTTTTTCATCTGCTCTCCATCCGATTAGCTCCCATGAATGATTCCCTGGTGGCATCCAAGAAATTGCTGCGCTAGCGCCAATGACCCCCCACTGATCTTCGTGGGAGAGAACGAATATTTTCGAGTCAGTTACTTCTTTGATTCTATCATCTAGACTTACCTCTCCCCTGACAGCTTCCCAATACCAATCAGAGGGAGTCGCATCAAAAGAAACAAGGAGAGCTGGAGAAGGATTATTCTCGGCATCAGGATAGCTAGCAATTTCTGACAATAAATCATCAAACCATGATTTGCAACAAGCAAGTAAATTGCTCTTGGAATCTAAGGGAATTTCTACTACTGCGGAAAGAGCGCCATTCCCCCTGGTCCTCCTTGACGCATACGGCCATAAACGAACTAGCCTCCTTTCAATTATCTTGAGTTCCTTTATTTCATTCAAGCGACCCATGAGTTCCTCGAATGAGTATGTCGTACATCCAAAATCTGGATGGTCGGTATCATCCAAGCCAATCCTAACTGTCAAGTTACTTTTTTTCATGGTCAATTCTCCAAGATTTCGGAGATTACCTCACTGATACCAATATCCGGATTACATCTGAATGATCTGACACCGTGAGCAGATGCTGCCATAATATCCACGTTTCTATCTCCTACCATCACTGAATCTGACTCCGAGGGGCGATCTTTCCAATTATCTCCAAATTTGATATCTGCCTCTTTCAAGGACTTGCCAGCGTGTGCGGCATCGATAATCTGTCTGCCTGCTTCAAGCATACCGGGATTCGGTTTTCTGGCCCATGAATTATGCCATGGGGCGTATGGGCTATGAAGAGTCAGGTCAAGGATGGCGTCTGGGTCCGAACGAAGTAGCTCTTCCCTCATCTTGTCGTGAATCAGTGCTAGGTTTTCTCTAGACCAAAGCCCTCTGCCAATGGGGGACTGGTTAGTAACAATACAGATCCTGAATCCATTCCTCCTTAGTTCTCCTATAGAATTGGCGGCATTTTCCAGAACGAACACTTCTGAGGTATCATTGACATAACTCTCAAACCCCCTGATTATCACACCGTCTCTATCCAGATATGCAATCTTGCCTCCCCAAGGCTCCTCGGAGGGCAGTGGTTCTAGATGCAAGGGAGAATGCAGGCTCTCCCTATCCCTCATTGGCGGGAACATAATATCACAGCTCTTTTTCCGATTTTACAGCTTCTTTGATGATATGGTTGATTATCAGCTGGACGTCCTCAATCCTTTCCATCGAGGTACTGGGCACGATTATAGCCAAATCGACAATTTTTGCAAGTTTCCCCCCTCCCATTCCCTTGTAATCACCGGTAATTCCTACTGTATCGCATCCGATGCTCTTTGCATATTTGATGCCGTTGATAATGTTGTCCGAGTTTCCAGAACCAGAGTATGCAATGACTAAATCACCCTCAGATGCAAATGTGGATAGCTGTCCGACAAAAACTTGTGAATAGCCTTCATCATTGGCCCATGCGGAGAAGGAAGAAATGTTATCGGAATGTGATATAGTCTTGAGTCCTAGCTCTTTGGACCAATCCCCTGCGCTGTGTGATGGAGTTGCGGCACTTCCCCCATTCCCGATGAAGTGCACAGTTGAGTCGCTGGAAGCGACCGACAGGACCTTGGAATACAGGGTATGCAAATCGCCCATAGGTAGCTCATCGATAGTTCTCTTAAGGTCGAATAGGTAGCCATTTGCGAAGTCCAAAAAGTCGGAAGTCATGTATTCGCCCGGCTATCCGTTGAGGGCATCATATTTACGGGTTGATGGCTCGTTAGTGCCATGGAGGACCCAATCGAGGCTTTGACATCCTCTTTCGCTGATGCTATCGGAGTGCCTGAATTCTCGCTCTGGCTCTCATTCTGCTGGTTCGGCGCTTTGTTATTGGCGTTCTCTTTCCATCGTGGAGAGTCGGCTCTTGCCTCATATTCCGCGGCAATTGGGTGGTCACTGCTAGGACTATTTTTCTACATGCAGTCCGCTCACTTTGTTGAAATTAGGGATCCGTTACTTGTCATCATGACAGCTGGTGCCCTTCCAGCGGGTATAGTCCTGGGGATTTGGGAAATAAGGAACTGGGAAATGAAAGACGAGTCTATGATTTGGCTAAGAGGCGCTGTGGCTTGGTCGGTAATACCCTATTACATCGTTTACAGCATACCAATCCTCAATATGGAATTCGTTGAAATGACGGCTCGGAGCACAGAGTGGTTGCTAGAGTTTGCTGGCCTTGGTTCGTTTGAGGTTGGGGAGATGATGGTTGACCTCCCGGAAGGAGCAATCACGGTTTCACAATGGGAAGGAAGTAGATATTTCCTTACCGAACCTCTTGGAGAAAGTGGCTTCTTCATCCCATTCAACCATTCAGATGGGACACCAGTTAGTGTTAGCTTCATACTAGCTTGCTCTGCCCTCCAATCGATGATAATTTTCGTCGGTGCGATAGTAGCATTGAGTTCAGTCTCTTGGAAGAGGCGAGCCAGGGGCTTATTGATTGCGATCCCAACGATTCATGTCCTTAACGTATTCAGAAATGCGGGAATAGTGTGGCTAAGTGATACGTATCCCAACTGGAGGCTTTATTCTGGTTCTGAGATCGATATGTTCGACTTCACCCATAGCTATGCGGCAAAGCTGGCAAGCCTATTTGCGATGTTCCTAATGGCCACCGCATTATTCGATCTTCTTCCAGAGTTACATAGGCACATAATCAGGATTACAAAGCCTTTGACCAAATTGTTTTCGAAGAGTGAGACTAAGTCAGCGCGATCTTAGTTTCTCATAAAGATCCCCAGTAAGTGGCATCTGGTGCTCCCATGCGAACTCCTTCATCACCCTCAGAGCTTCTTTCTCTAATTCGGAATCCCCAACAAAGTCTGTGACATCAATAGTTGCGTTCCTAGTATTCGCCTTGAAGGCGGCAATCGGCTCTTCCTTGTGGAATACCAGATAGGCGGAGCCAAAACCAAATCTCTCCCTTAGCAAACCTCCAAAGTAGTGAATCAATGGATCAGAAGGGGGGATCACTAGATCGCGGGTCTTAGGAATCCCCTCGGACTCCAAAATCTCCTTCCTGCCCCAACTGATATCGTGTTGGTCGTCCACTAGGAATCCTTTGATCAGGGTGCCGTCTTCCTCAAACTCATGGAGAACATCGCTAATTTCTTCTGGGGAGAATGGGGTTCCAGCAAGCCTTTCGAACTGTTTCATTGAAATCACGGGATAGTCCTCAACGAGTTCCCTTAGATACTGCCTTTTTATGCTCCACAAATCATCGCTTCTCATTGGCTCTACTGTCTTGAATCCGCCTCTGTAATCCTGAACCAGGTGCCCGCTTCTGACCAAAGGAGAAATTAGTTTCCTGAACTCCGCCCTTCTCATTGCCAATCGCTCCATAAATACGGATGGGTCGTTATGATTTCTGAAGAATTCCAATATTCCGAAATCGTCATCCTCGGGAGGTGCGTTTCTAATGGCAAGCAATCTCTGGAAATGAGGGAGTCTGGCCCAAACCTGATGACCTCTGAGGTTGGTTCCCTGGTGAAGTTGCTCTGTAGCGGCCATTGACTGAAGGTCGACCCTGAACATCTCACAACGGCCCCTGAGGGCGAAGTCGTCTCTTAGCTCGTCGATTTCCTTGAGTGCGTATGTCTCATTCTCCCATCTACTGACTTGATGGATGTTATGAGTGTGAAAGAGAAGCCTGTTGATGCTCTTCCTTGGCCTAGGTTCTACTACTCCTCCCCTGATGTATCTCTCGCCGTCTCCCATCGAGACGAATCCGAGGTCGGAAAGGATTGACTGTATATTTTCATCACAATCGTGAACTGGGACTCCATTGAATGAGTGCATTACGGATACATCGACCAGCCTATCTCTGTAATTTTCCAGAAGATCGTTGAAGGTGTCTTTGAACTCGTCAAGGTAGGAATGCGGAATATTGACATCCTTGATTTCCAGGTAGTCATTGACTACGAACATCAGTATTCTCCCTATAGGGTCAACACCTTTGAAAACAGGATGATACCATCCCTGCTTCAGAATCATTCTAACTTCTTGTATGAAACGACTACAGAAAGGATCCGATTGTGCAAGAATACGCATGTTCCTGTCCTCGGCCATCGGGGAGAGTAGTCTCTCAGCGTCTTCATGGGAAGAATAGTAATCCGTTGGATCGGGTTGTAGTGCTACAACTCTGCAGATCTTCCCATCGTTCTCCAAGTCTCTCAACACTTCAGCCAACTCTTCTACTGGCCTACTTACAAAGAACCTCAGTGTATGAAGCCTCACGGGTCCGATTTTCGAAATCAATGCGGTTAGGGCCTCGGGGAAATCCATTGGCTTCACTATTCCGTGAATTCTCCTGAAGAGGGCTATAGATCTCTTTCTGTTCGGAACATCGAGGTACTGCTTAGCTACAATGAGTTGCCTTTCTAGGTTTGAAAGGGCTCTCTTGACACTCTTCTGGATATGCTGGTTCTCCTTTCCTCTTGGGTATTCAGCGAGAATCTCTGCCCTTGTAATCCCCTCCTCGGGAATTTTTTCAAGAAGCTCCTCCTCTAGAGAGCCAATCCACGGATCTGAACGTAGCCCCAGAAGCATTGGAATCTGATCTAGGGTGGTATAGCCTACCCTATTGTGCAGAAGTCTGCCATTGTATACATCCTTGTCGTGCTTGAAATCTTTCCAATCCCTGAATCTAAAATTCTCCACCCTGTGTATGAGCTCATCCCTTCTCTGAATCAGTGCTAAGGACCTTATCGCCTCAGAAGGCTCAGAGAACTTTGTGAATGATTTCTGTAGAAGTAATGTCTGCAGAGTTCTGTAATCGACAACTTCAACGCTACCCCCAGTTATTCTGTACTCGTCTACCCGGAGTATGAATTCACCCTCCTCAGTCTGTGTAAAGAACCCTATAGAGACAAGATTTCGCATTTCAAGTTCTTGTAGTACGGCTTCTACCTGACCTAGAGGGAAAGGTAGTCTCTCACTCAGTGAATCAAGTGTCTGGGGACCTTCTGATCCTAGCATATCGAGGAGCTTTAGCCTGAGGCAGTCCAGTGGGTCAGACAAAGTTGAGGAAACCCACTTAGAGGGAGTGGCCCCGCTAAATTCTTCAGCAATCTCATAAGTCAGCCCCCCGGTATAAAGCGCTCTCAGATCCTCCATCTCAGATGCTCCTGCAACAGCGAGACAACCCAGTGTACCGTGGACTCCGGCCATCCTCATTGAGAACCATTTGTCATCGATCTGTTCGTGATTGGTATTGCGAACCTTGGTTATTAGTCCCCTCTCTGCGAGCTCGTGAACCCACCCTCTGATAGTGGATATTTCTATCCCACTGAGCTTTGAGTTGTAAAGGGGATTGGTTAGGCCACGTTCCAAACCGCCTCCCATATCCATCAATCTCAATAACTCGATTGCATTCTTCGGTACAGCTACTTTGGATTGATAGTAGTCCGAGATTGTATCCTTATCCAGGTCTGTTGCGAGAGACCTGGCCCCTAGCAAGCGCCTGAGAATCTCTGGATCGACGTCTTTGATCAGATATGCTCTAGTTCTGAGGCTTAGCAAATCCTCGAATGCTGACATGAATAATGTCATCCCCAATGGGGATGGCATTTTCACATGTCTATGGACTATCCTAACGTCCTCACTATCCATCCTAGAGATGAATTTCCCAAGTTGCTCCATGTCCAAGTCACCGGTCAGAATCTCACTCATTGCTTCACGGATGATTACTGACCCTTCCATTTGCCTATGCTTTGTCATTATGGCCTCCGCTTTCTGTTGGAATTGCTTTGGACTTACTTCCTCGGCCCCTATTCTTCTAGGGTTCAACATGCTCCTAGACGAAACTTCCCTGAATCTCTTGGAGAAAAGTTGGGAATCCATCATGTATCTTTGGAGAATATCTTCACTAGTATCATTTCTGAATACTTCAGGAATTTTAGAAATCTCGACCTCATGACTGAGCTTTGCTAAAAACCCATTTTCATCAAAAGAAAGCTCATGGATAATTATGTTCTCTTTGGACGCAATTCCTGCAAAGAGGTACCCAAGAGCCAGATTGAAAGCCCTACCTCTGCAGGTCGTAACCACATAGGTTGGCAGTGGAGAGTCTACCTGTTCGATTAGTATTCTGTCATTGGAGGGGACCTGGAACGTCGTCGCAGTGTGTTCGTCCAAGAACTGCTTCAAGGCCATGGCTACTGGCTTGTTTAGCTGGAGGGCCTCAGTTAGAATAGGCTCGTAGTCCGTTCCCATTCGGGCCCCTACGGACACTTGTCCTAGTAATCTCAAGACTGCTTGGCTGAGCTCATGAGTTCGACTGTTGGCCTCACCCGTCCATGATGGAATCGTTGGCCTGTAGCCGGTAGCAGGGGTTACGTTGACTCTCGTTCCCCTTACGCTAGCAACCCTGTAAGTTGAACCGCCTAGTAGGAAAACATCGCCATTCCTCAGGCTAGAGACGAAGGAGGACGATAGCTGTCCCACAAGTGTCCCATCCCCGGTGAACACTAGGTAGCTGTTGTCGGGAGCAATGGTGCCGATGTTGGTGTAGTATATCATCTGGGCAAAACCTCGCTTGCCGAATCTGTTATCTTCCCAATCCAGCCAAACTCTCCTCTCTTCATCGAGCATGTCTAGGACTTCGATATAATCATCATAAGGGAGGGACCTGTAAGGCCATGATGATGAAACTAACTCGTATGCATCATCTATATCCCACTCTTTGATGATTGTGAGGCCGATTAGGAATTGTGCAAGTACATCAAGAGAATTCTCGGGGAATTTAAGTAAGTCCATTTCACCTTCGAGAATGGCCATCTGAAGTGCTACGAGCTCCACCAGATCATGAGGAGACGTTGGGAGGAACCTGGCTCTGGGCAATCCTCCGACTTGGTGTCCAGCCCTTCCTATTCTCTGTAATGCTGTAGCGATTGATCCTGGAGAGCCGACTTGTATCACCAGATCCACTGAACCAATATCTATTCCCATTTCCAAGCTTGAAGAGGAAACCACGCATCTAAGTAGGCCGTTTTTTAATTTGCTTTCAACGTCAAGTCTGATTGCCTTGTCCATTGACCCATGGTGGCCCTCGACGCCTTCCATCCCTGCAATTTTCAATCTCTGAACTACTGTTTCAGTCATATTCCTCGTGTTGACAAAGACCAATGTTGTAGTATGGGCTTCAGCTAATTCCTTTATTCTGTCAACATTGTGATCAAGAATTTCCTTGACGGGAATTGAGCTAAATCTCGGAGTTGGCAGAATGATGTCCAAATCCAGCTCCCTGTCACCTGATATCTTCGCGATGGCTACCTTCTGGGGATCTACATCGGATTCCCGTGAATCACTAGCAACTAGGAATTCTGCAACCGCATCCAAAGGCTCCATCGTAGCGCTAATGCCGATTCTCTGTACGTCTGAGGAAACGACTGAGTCCATCAGTGCCATACTGAGTGACAGATGTGTGCCTCTTTTGGTTGGTACGAGAGAGTGCATTTCATCTATAATGAACCATTTCATCTGGTCTAGGATTGGCCTGAATCTCTTTGACGCCAAGCCCAACCCTAGTGATTCAGGGGTTGTGATTAGGATGTGGGGCGGCTTTCTTAGCATCTTTTCTCTTTCGCTTTGAGGGGTATCACCAGTTCTGAGACCTACCTTGATCTCCTTAGCCCTGCTTGGGAGATACCTCTCCTTTATCTCTCCTAGAGGGCCCATGAGATTCTTCTCTATGTCATTGGCTAGTGCCTTGATCGGGGAAATGTAGACGCATTGTACGGCATCTGGGAGAGAGCCGTCCAATGATCTCCTTACCAAGTCGTCAATAATAGTGAGAAACGCTGTCAGAGTCTTTCCAGAACCTGTGGGAGAGCACAGTAGTAGATGCTCCCCATTGAGGATTCTCGGTATAGCGACCTTCTGGGGCTCTGTAAAGTCTGGAAACTTGTCTTTGAACCAGTTCCTTACAGGAGGACAGAGCCTTTCCAGTAGCTCTTCGGACTCCATCCTATCTTCTACATANTCGATTTCAGGCATTTTTCTCGGCACCTATCAGTCCCTTGGGCTTCCTATGAGTACATCAATGCTTCTCTGCAGACCACGTTTTGATGGGTTCGGAAAGTCGCTTAACCCGAAAGTCGGGGGGATAAGTCTCATTTCACGAGGATGGCTTGAAAGACAAGTAGTGGAGTCGAGAGGGCAATGGCCGAATCTAGGAGGTTGGACCGACTCACTTCGATGATGCGCAGGCGTGGGATAGTTCTACCTTCGTTTGAGGTCTATGGAGGGGTTGCTGGACTGATAGATTATGGCCCTGTCGGGGCTAGGATAAAGAGAAAGGTGATTGATTCTTGGATTAATCATTGGACCTCTGGCGGAGACATAGTGGAGATTGATTCCCCTACGATTACCCCTCGTTCTGTCTTAGTGGCCAGCGGACACGTGGGCGAGTTCAATGATCACATGTCAGAGTGTAATTCGTGCCAGTCTGTTTTTCGAAGTGACCACTTAATTGAGGGTCTGCATCCAAATCCAGATACTCTGAATGGTTCTGATCTGGACTCCATAATTCTATCGAACAATGTACAATGTCCAAATTGTAACGAGTTTGACTGGGCGGATGCACGTCCTATGAATCTCATGTTCCCTACTACCATAGGGGCCATGAGCAATGGTAGAGAGGCCTACATGAGGCCGGAGACTGCACAGGGAATGTTCATGCTCTTCCCTTCTCTTTACCGGCATTTCAAGCAGAAGCTCCCCTTTGGGGCCGTTCAGACGGGCAGGGGATACAGGAATGAGATTAGTCCTCGGCAAGGAATGATCAGGCTCCGAGAATTCAACATGGCAGAGCTAGAGTATTTCATTGATCCACTAGAACCTCCAGCAGGTGATTTGGAGAGAAATACCGATGAAGTGTGCATGATACCAGACCCTGAGGGGGGCTTCTCTGGAGAAGTCCATATGAAATTCAGTGATGCCTATGGGCGTGGAATAATCAGGCACTGTACTGTTGCGTGGTTCATGCTAAGGACCTATGAGTTCTTGACTGGTATTGGGATTGATGCAAAGAAGATTAGGTTCAGACAGCATGCTGGATCAGAAATGGCTCACTATGCCTCGGACTGCTGGGACTGTGAAATATTCGGGGAGTATGGGTGGATAGAATGTGTAGGCATCGCTAACAGGACCTGTCATGACTTGGAGTCTCATGAGGCCCATTCCGGGACAAACCTACTCAGGGCTTGGCGGCAATTCGAAACCCCCAAGAAGATAACAGGGGAGGCGCTTTCACCGGTTGGGTCGGTAATTGGGCCGGTATTCAGACAAAGGGCAGGGGAAGTATCTTCTGCATTGTCCGAATTAGATGAAATTCCTTCATCATTCCCATTCATGCTCTCGTTAAGAGATGGCTCAGAAGTGGAGATAACGAGCGACATGGCAACGATCAGTAAGGAAGACAGGAATGTCCATGGAGAATGGTTCACCCCTCACGTGATCGAGCCCGCTTTCGGAATAGACCGGATAATTTGGCACCTTCTAGATCATTCATACGTCGAAGACGGTAAAGATGAGGAGGGATATGTTACCCTTAGGCTAGATGGATCCATCTCACCCTACGACTTGTCCATAATGCCACTCTTCGATAAGGAAGGAATGGGCGAATTTGCAAAGGAGCTGTTCGACAAGCTCGTTTCACTAAGAGGAGTACAGATTGATATGGACAGTTCGGGTTCTATAGGTAAAAGATACGCAAGAGCCGATGAGATTGGTATTCCATGGGCAGTCACGATTGACCATACCACCCTGCAAGATGGAACCGTGACCATCAGGCGGAGGGACGATCAGTTACAGGTCAGGGTTTCCTCGGATGATTTGCACAGGCACATCTCTAATTCAACGATTGAATCATTGTTCTGACTCCCAATCTTCATGGGGTCCCGGCTCTACGGTATGTTGTGTCCGAGACTGGTGCCGGAGAGGACTGGACAGAGAAATACCGTCCGAGCACGATTAGGGAGATGGAAGGCAATAGCCCGCAAATAAGGTCGATAAGGCAGTGGTTGGAAAGCTGGACGGGGAATGGATTACCGAAAAAGAGGGGGATCCTACTTTCAGGTCCACCTGGCGTAGGAAAGACAACAATCGCTAAGGCTGTCGCCTCTGAAAGAGGGTGGGCGATTATAGAGCTGAACGCTTCAGAGGAGAGGAACGCTGCATCAATAAGAAGGGCCGCGACTAGAGGATCTCAGCATATTTCCTTGGATCTGTTCTCTGGTGGTTCGGTTCCAGATGGGAAAACCATAATCCTACTAGATGAGGTCGATCACCTAGCAGGGGGATTCTCGAAGATTTCAGAGGAGAGGATTGGCAAATCCCTGTCTCCCGACGATGACGCGTCTTCGATATCGGGGGATTCTGGTGGTAAGGCAGAGCTGATGAATCTTCTCGAGATTTCCAAGCAACCAGTCATAATGACCTGTAATGATCCAATGAGGCTCTGGGGAGGTGGAAGGTCCTGGAGGATGAACAGGGATAGGATACTAAGGGTAGCTGACATGGTTCAGTTCAAGAGGGTCAATCCCAATGACATGAGAAAGATTGCATACAGGATACTAGATGGAGAAGGGGTCAAAATTGATCCTGGGGCACTCGAGGAGATAATCTCCGGAAATCCAGGGGACCTACGTGCTTTGGTCAGAGATATTCAAGCTGCGTCGACTTTAGCTGAAGGATTCATTACCGTGGATGAGGTAAGGGGGCTGAGCTCTGTCGCGATCAGGGATTCCCAGATTGACGTTTTCAGAGCGATGAAGGAAATCTATGCCAGCAGAAGTGGGGCCGAGGCTTCTGAGATTCTCAGAAACAGTGACAAGGACCCAGATCAAATGTTAGCGTGGTTCTCATGGAATAATTTGTCCGTGTTCGATACTAGGGGCCTCTCGACAATTAGCGAGGCCATGGAACTGGCAGATAAGTCACTGGCCACGAAATTTACGAATAGAGCATTCAGGTCTTGGTATTGGGGTTCCGCCCTCACTTCCCAAGCCGCCGTGTCTCAGAAGCCAGTGACTACTGACCCCTACCTTGGATACCCGGACTTCCTTCGCAGGGGAGGTGAATCATGGAGGACAGTTAACGTGGTTTCCGCTATGTCGGAGAGTGTGTCCACTAGTCGCTCATCCTTCAGGGAGGAGCTGTGGCCCCTGATTCTAGCTGTCCATGATGAGGCTCTGGGAGGAAATCCTCTAGATTTCAGTCTGGCAATAAAGATGGGGCTGGGCGTGGAAGAGCACTTGTCCCTGCACGGTATCGCCAAGAGCAGTAGGCAAGGCAAAGACGTGATCAAGAAATTTGAGGAGTTAGAGGATGAAAATGAGATACCTGAGCTGGTGATTGAGGATAACGTTACTGCACATCCTACGGATGAGCCAGAGACTAAAGGGAAGCAATTCACACTTGACTCGTTCTAGACGTCGCTTCTCCATGTCTTTGGATGTAATAATACCAGAACCGTCAGAAGCTCTAGACGTCCGAGCCACATTAGAAGAGAAGCGATAATCAGCGAGGGCTCCCCAAGGGATGCCCATGTGGCAGTGGGGCCAAATGCCCCAAGTGCCGGACCTGTGTTTCCGAGTAGTGATAGGGATACNGAGAGGACGTCTGTCATATTCAATGAAGGCTCTAGCAGTGAAAAGGCTAGTATTGATGCGGTGACGAGTACTGTCCAGGAGCTCAGCATTCCAAGTACCGTCCAGATTCTCTTCTCGTCTATTACTTCGTCGTTGAATCTGATGGCGACTACTTTCTTGGGCTGTATGATTTTCAGAATTTCCCTCTTTGAAAGCTCGAATGCAATCCTAATCCTTAGCACCTTCAGACCACCACCAGTGGACCCTGCTGTGGCCCCGATTATCATCAGTAGCAGGAGTACGAATTGGCTGAATAGTGGCCATGTGGCGAAATCGGCTGATGAGTATCCAGTACTGGATATGGATATCGCTTGGAACATTGAGTGTCTCACAGTCTCCAGAAAGCCTAGGTCTTGTGACCCTGACTGGAATATGTTGAACGCCATCGCTAACCAAGCTATGGTGAGTATGAACAGGTAGCTCCTAACCTCTCCGTCCTTGAATGCCTCTTTCGACCTACCTGCGAGAATAAGGTGCAGTAAGCTAAAGTTGATGCAGGTAAGAACCATGAATACCATCAAGATTACTTCTATCCTGGCAGAGTCGAAAGCCATGATCCCACTGTCGGAAGTTCCGAATCCTCCAGAGGAAAGCGTGGTCAGTGCATAGTTAACTGAATCAAACAGTCCCATCTCACCTACGAATCTTAGAAGTATCATCTCAATCAGAGTCAGAACTATGTATATTGTCCATAGCCTTCTGGCAGTCCATTGCAGGGATGGTCCCAATCTAGACAGAGAAGGGCCTGTTAGCTCGGCTCTTGCCAATGACATCCCGCCACCCAGAGCTTGAGAAAGAATCAGTAGACCTAGCATGATTACTCCCATGCCACCCAGCCATTGTGTGAGAGACCTCCATAGAATCAAGCTCTGTGGCTGGGAGCTTATGCAGTCAGTACCCTCAGTGCATCGTGGGCTGGTTGCGTGATCAATCACTGTCGAACCGGTTGTCGTGAAGCCAGACATAGATTCGAACCATGAGTGAATCGCCCCCGACATCACGTCAGTCACAGCAACTGAATCCATGGAGAGCTCTCCAGGGCCATAGAATACCCCGCCCAACCAGTATGGGAGTGCGCCTAGCAAAACCACGGGAATCCATCCTAGAGCTACGGAAGCGAAGGCTTCCCTGTCCCTCAGCCTAGAGGCGATATCTGCGCCCCTAGCTAGTGAGACGAGACTCTGACCGACTACCGCGGCCAATAATAGTGGAATCAGATAAGCCCTAATTGCGAACTCATAACCTTCTGCTTCCAAGTAGCAACTATACGCCGCAACCAGTGCCAGCGGGAGGGCGACCAGCCTTATCGTCCAACCAAGAATGAAGCCTACGACATCCCAGCGCATGGTTAGCTCCCGAGGCTCTTTTCCAGCTTCTTCAGGTGTTCCTTTAGCAAGAGGATATACAGCCTGTCTCCCAGCAGGATGGTCTCTACATCGTTGGGGTCGAGGACCGATATTTTGCCATCAAAGTCCTGCCTGTCTATCATTGCGACTCTTGCACCTAATTTAGACTCAACTTTCGAAACCGACCAACCCTCTATTCCCTGTTCTTCTTTGACCTCTGCGGATATTGAGATTACCTCGGGTACGTTTGGAATCACTTGGAACGTTCCCGGCACATTCATATGAATAGATTTCAGTATTCCTGTTACTACGACTTGCCGTCTACTTACGGGGTTGATCGAGCCGATTCTATGCACTGCATCTACCAGTGCCCTATCCCTTAGAACAAGACCTGTTCTTTGCACACCCTTATCTTTGGCCCTCATTGAAATCGCAATATTGAGGTTGTCGTCTTCCAGAGCAGCAACGGCGATGTCGTGGTTATGAATATCTAGCTCCCTAAGCAGATCTTCATCTTGGGGATCCCCATGTATAACGTCCAACCTCTTACTATTCCCTACGCTAGAGCCTACAAGCTCGTTCGCAAGATCCAATTCGGGCTCAATCACAACCACGCTGTGACCGCTTCTGAGATAGTGATCAGAAAGTCTTACTCCGAACTGACTAGCACCAAAGACTGCGACCTGAGCTTTCTCTTTTAGTTCGGGGTCCGACTTACCTACACTTCTTGTGATTTGGGAAAACTGGTCGGTAGAGTTTGAGACGAAAACCAGGATATCCCGTGGTTCAATGATCTCATCACCTTTGCACAAGGTTCCCTTTTGCTCGGCTTTCTTGATTGCGTAAATAGATGGCATGCCAGCGAATATTCCGCCCACCTCCCCAGTTGTAGTACCAATCAATGCGGAGGAGTTTGTCACCTCCGTCGATGCGATCCATGAGGACCCTCCCAGAGGTAGGATCTCATCTATGGAGGGTGCCAACAAGCTTGCGGCGAGCTGGTCCACTATTTCGTCCACAGCGGTAACAATGTGGTCGGCCCTAGTCCAGTTACTTAGTGGGCCGGCACCCCTGGATGGATGATCCAAGGAAGGGTCACTGATATTCGCTATTGTTCGGAGCCCGGAAGCGTTCCTTTCACCAACAAGCTCGCTGTATACCTTCTTGGCAAAGGAGCACCCAAGAAGGTTGATCATATCATCATTAGTAGCTGTTATGAATATCTCAGCATCACTGATTCCCGCTCTCATCAGGGAGTCTCTGGAGAGGGCACTTCCTGTAATTAATAGGCAGTCAAGGTATTGGGATTCGTTAATGGCAGAGGGATCGGGGTCTATGAGTGCCACGCTTCTTCTTTCTTGGCGCAAAGCGGCGGCAACACCCCTGCCTACCTCTCCCGCTCCCGCTATTATCACCCTCATTGTGTACCACTCCATACCTGATGGCTATAATCATGCGCATGAAGCATGTCTGATAAATCGCCCAAATTGGGGTTTCTGGACTATTCCTCCTCCAGAACAGGAGTGCCCCTTGTTCTGTTTATTGAGGCCTCTTTATGCCTCTCTGACTGCCTAGTTGTTCTCCTAAAAGCCTGCCTAGCGGCGGGAGTTAGGCCAGACGGGAGCCATCTCTGCTGGGAAGGCGCCCACGCGGCCACAACCGCGGTTAAAGGGGCGATAAGAATTACAGGCGTATATATTGAAAGAATCAGCGATAGTATGAGTCCCGCCCTAAGTATTGATGTGGAAAAGAATGGTGCTAGTCTCCTTGGTTCCAGTATCATTGCGCCTTGGTATGTTGACAGTACAGCGTGACCCGTACACGCGGTAATTGAAATCAGCAATGCGATTAAAATTGAGTACGCAGTGAATCCCGAGAATGAGGAGTTAAGGTCCTCATCAAAGAGTCTGAACGCAAGGACTGATGCTTGCATCGCCCCAATTCCTAGGCCCAGAGTCCATCCGAACGGAGGAGATGCCCTGAGTGCTACGTTTCTCGGCCTTCCCAGTAGGAACAGGACGAATGCAGACTCGGCTATTGCAATCAACAGAGCGTATGATGCGGCTGTAACTATGTTGACTTGCTCGGTAATGATGCCGGCTAGTATCATCGTATCGGCCGCTGATGCGAGAAGCATACCCGAAACAATACCGAAAAGAAGGTACTTCACGGAGCCGGATAGATCAAAAAAACCGGTCATCCTAGCTATCGAACCACGCCAGCCAACGAAAACTCCGATTATCCCTATGGCGAAAGCGAGTTGTGTTTGCCATAACCCCGTCGCCATGTGGTGCCATGGCACCGGGCATTTGAGTGCATCTGCCTCGGACAATGTTCAAACCACCCTATCGTGACCCGTTAGCATGGCGCTGGACGGTTTGAAGAGGAAGATTCTCGGATCGGCTGGCCTACTGAGGGGAAAGAGAGAGGTAGATGAGGAGACTCTGAGAGAGCTAAGTAAGTCGCTAAGAAGGGCCCTACTTGAGGCAGATTTCAATGTAAGGCAGACCAAAGAGTTGACTGAGAAAGTGGAAAGGAGAGTGATGGAGGAGGAGCCTCGACCCGGAACTAAACTGGAAACTCATGCAATGAATATCATCTACACAGAGCTTGTAAGGCTCCTCGGTCCACCTAGGGATATCAGGCCTCATAATGAGACCATTTTGATGGTGGGGCTTTACGGACAGGGTAAGACGACTACGACAGCCAAAGTCGCCGATTGGTGGCGGAAGAGGCACGGAGTCAGGGTTTCGGTAATAGAGGCCGATACCCACAGGCCCGGGGCTTACGAACAGCTCTGCCAGTTGTTGGAAGGGACTGGGGTCGAGGTTTACGGGGAACCGGGGGAGGAAGACGCATCGAAGATAGTCAGGAATGGGCTGGGGAAATTCAAAAATTCTGATGTAGTCATTATTGACACAGCGGGAAGGGACAGTCTGGACGACTCCTTGAGAGAAGAGCTGGTCTCAATAGCTGAAATCGCTAATGCTACAGAAAGGTTCCTTGTTATAGACGCGCAAGTAGGTCAAGCAGCGGGGCCTGTTGCTGAAACATTTCACAATCTAGTAGGCGTGACTGGGACCATAGTTACCAAGCTTGACGGGACAGCGAGAGGAGGTGGGGCATTGAGCGCCGTTTCAGCTACAGGGGCTCCCATAGTCTTCGTGGGAGAGGGCGAAAGAATACAAGATCTTGAGAAGTTCGAATCGGATCGTTTCATATCCAGATTACTCGGGATGGGCGACATCAAAGGTCTGATCGACCTTACCCCCGAGGATTTGGACCAAGACGAAGCCATGAGGATCACTCAAAGAATGATGTCAGGGAGGTTCACTTTGACTGATATGTACTCACAAATGGAAATGATGAGCAAGATTGGAACTATGGATAAGTTGCTTTCCCACCTGCCAGACAGTATGTTTGGAGGAATGGGGAATCTAAGCAGGGGTCAGAAGAAGCAGATGCAGAGTAATCTGGAGAAGTTCAGGGTCATCATGGACTCCATGACTCAGCATGAGAAGGATGAGCCATTGGTCCTGAAATCTAGCAGGATCAGGAGAATAGCAAGGGGATCCGGTGTCACGGAAAAGGACGTGAAAGAGTTGCTTGCACAATACAACAGAAGCAGGAAGATGATGCGTGGCATGAAGGGGGACAGGAGATTCAGAAAGCAGATGCAATCCATGATGGACTTAGATGATGAAGACTTGGGAATGGGGTGATTCCCTGGACCGCAGGTTTGCGATAATCGCTAACAGGGCACCCAGTTCTGGAAATCTAAATCTCAACGATCTACCTGGATCTGGAGGGCGGATGGATGTCATCGCTAGGGCGATAAATTCCGCACTTTTCCTCTCTCATGGCATAAGGGATGACACGCAAATTATTGTGCATCTTATGGGCACTGGGACCCCTAGGAGAGTTTTCCTGGATGGAAGTGACCTTAGGGGGGTAAGGCCAGATGAGAGGTCTATATCTGGCCATTTCAAGTCACTTATCAAGACCCCTGTGCCTCCGATAGGTCGTTTCGAGGACGTATCTTCTGGAATTAGGCAATCAGGCGGAGATATCACTCAGACACTTTCCGAATGGAGAGATGAAGGCGTTAAGTGCTATGTTCTGGATAGAGAGGGGGGCGACATATCGGATACCACTATTGAGGGGAAATGTGGATTCATTCTCTCAGATGACCTGCTACTTGAATTGGATAAGCGAGATATCGGAGGCGCGGTTTTAATTTCCCTTGGGAAAACATGGCTACAGGGGCACTCTTGCATAACCATAGTGCATTATCACATTGATTCTCAAATCCAATAGGGAAATCCATCTGAAGATTCCAATATTGATTGTTTGAGAGCCTCGTTGTCTATTCCAAGGGGGTGGTTGCTTGGCCAGCTCCCCAAAGGCGTGATAGACGTGTAATTGTTGTTTATGGCATTGCAATCCGTTCCAGGAATGTCCTCCTCGACTATAGTCGCGGCCCCAACTTCGAATTCGATACCATTACTTGGGGCCTCGTCCATGTCAGATGCGCTCCTGTACCATCTCGCCCCGAGGGACACCGTGGAGACCTTGCCGTTCCATTCTTCAGGGGTATTCACATTGAGGAAAAGATCCCCATGGTGGAAGGCAGACAGTAGTAAGTCACCAATTTCTTCGCCATTTGGAGCGTTTTCCGTTCCATTGGGCCTAAGCAGATTCGGAAGGGAGTCGGGGAGGGACCTAGAGCACCTTTCGATTAGATCGACAATCACCGAGAGGCTGTCATCAAACCGCCTGTGACTATAAGTAGCGAGGCTGGTAGCTATTGCTGGCATGCCATAGAGCGATGCCTCCCTAGCAGCGGAAACAGTTCCCGAGTGAAGTACGTCGACCGACAGGTTGGGGCCGTGATTGATCCCGGAGATACAAAGCATCGGATCAATTTCGGGAGCCCATGACTTCAAACCCCCCTCGAGAGCCACTATTACACAGTCGCAAGGGCTCCCATCAAGTGAGAACATCCTCAGAGGAGGACCGTTGTCGTTGGCTATGGAGTCTGCGATATCGGTCCTCTCGGTGAATTTCATCCCGCTGGAAAGTGTCAGTTTCATTCCTGTTGCAGACTGCTCTTCCTGTGGTGCTAGAACCACTATCGGGTGACCTTCATTGTGTAGCCTAGTAACTAGTGCGATAAGGCCATCTGCTTCTATCCCATCATCATTGGTCACCAACAGGTGCGTTTTATTCACGGCCCTGCGAGAGGCATGAGGTTCATGAATGCGTGTCTGATTCTGAATCTCCCTTTCCTTCTTCCAGTGTGACCAAGATTGCCCCAAATAGCATCAAAGGACCTCCTATTATTGTCCAAGTACCGAGGTATGTCTCGCCGGTAATCATCCATCCGATCGCTCCTCCGATCACGGGTTCGAACAGCAGTGCGACTGAGACAACTAGCGGTGAAATCCAACGCAGTACGGTATTGATCACTGTATGGCCACACAACCCTGGTCCAAGTGAGAGATAGGCCACCCATGGAAGCCAGAGAAGATCGACCCATCCAATGGCACTGGCCTCGGGTATCGAAGAGTAAAATTCAGTTCCCTCAATAGTAATGGATCCGACGGTGAGGAAAAGGCCTGCGATTAGAGTGACTGGAAAGGCATAGATGAATACAGGGGTACTCCTCTCTGACCTTAGATGCCTACCTATCATCAGATATCCGACTACCGTGACTGCTCCGAAAAATGCGGCAGCATCTCCAATGAGGGTTACTTCGCTGTTTCCGTCCACCTCCAGAAGGGCGATCGCGGCACCAAGAAATCCGATTGAGGCCCCTAGGACATGCCCCTTCCTTACTTGCGAACCAATTATTGGCATTATTCCTACTACAACTAGGGGATGACTGGTTACGAAAAGTAGGCTGTGTACTAGGCTGGTGTGGTCTAGTGACCAAATCCAACTGCCAAAATGAAGTGCCAAGAAAAGCGCTGAAATGAGAATGAGGTAACAGTCTTTCATGCTGATCGAATCCCTATCTTCTGAATTCAACTGGTACAGGAATCCTGGGACTAGGACGAGTGAGGTCCCATACATTCTCCAAGAAGCCTTGAGTAACGGTGGGATTCCTTCCATCTGTTGCAGAACCGCACCCGCGCTAGATACCGCAATTAGTGCCAGAGCAAGGAGTGCGTACGGCCCCATATTCCCCGATTGACTGCTCGACATTTCATCACGCCAGTTCCGCATCCATGACTGGGGGTTTGTCCTCAGGAGGGTTAGCGCCTGGGCCTATGATTCCAGCTTTGCTGAATAGGATGTAGATCATCGCCCCCAGTATGACATTAAGAATAACGAAACCAGAGAGGCGGATTGCAGGCCAATTGGAGAGATTGACCCCAATCTGATCGTCCAAGACTGCGAGTATGGCGGCCTCCACGCCATAGAAAGCTTCTCCAGTGAGTGCACCGGCTGCAATCATGAATGTGTAAAGGAGCATTAGTGCCCTCCCTCTCTCTGCCTCCTGTGCGCCCTTTTCGATTCTTATCGAGTCAACCTTCGGCTGGAGTCTCCTCCTCTCCCACCAGTCCCGGGCAGCGCCACCGAGAAGCATTGGGAATGTCGCGGGGGTAGGAAGGTACATCCCCAATCCAAATGACGTTCCCATCCCTGTTGCCCACTCCACGAAGGCACCGAGAGCAAATCCAAGAGCCAATGCCCCCCAGTCACCCTGCCCCTCGGCTAGGATGGTGGTGAAGTACGCGAATGCGTTTGCCTGCGGTGCCAGTAGGTCTATGGTGCCGTCAGCGAGAAGCTTTGACAGGAAAATGGCAACAGCCGCGCCTAGAATGGCACCTGGAACTACTCCCATGATATTGCCTTTTGAGATATGATATGGCCTGTTACCGATGTAGAGGCTGTTTTTGTAATCTCCCACGACGGTGCCGCTCATGCTGATAGCAGATCCGAAGACGGTTGTTCCAACTAGTGCGATAAGTACGGATTCCTCCTTATCCAGTCCCACGTCAGCGTTTAGGAAGATTAGTAGGAGCATTAGGAGTACGATGAATGAGGTCCCTGACACCGGCTCGATGCCAGTCTCCCCCATGACCCTTACAGCGATGGCGCCAAGTAGGAAGGTCGTGAAAATAAGAACTATTGCAAATATGGCGGATGGGAGTAGCGGGAACCCTCCAATGAGAAATGTGATTATCATAGCGAAGAACGAGATTGACATGAATATCGGTATGTGTGTAAGGGGCCACTCGTACCATCCTTTGTTCTCGATGAATTCGTCACCTCTTTCTCCTGTGAATGCTGTTGTGATGTCACCGAATATTGAGATGAAGGTGGGTGCCATTTTAATTAGGCCGAACATACCACCTCCTAGTATGGCACCAATGGCGATTGTTCTGACCACTGATGAGAATGCCTTCCATTGAATGGTCGGGTAGAAGATGCTAGACGATGAGTCCGAGTAGTCGGTGATATTGACGTAGGACCCGAGGGATGGATCGTAGACTGGCACGTCCTGTATAACGACCAAGGGGACGAGGAAGAACCACGCCACTATTGAGCCTAGGTTTACTAAGAACGCCACTCTGAACTTCATGAACCAGCCGATTGCCAGCAGTGTTGGGCTCAATTCGATACCAAGGAACGTGTAAGAGAAGGGGTTTGAGGCGGAGTAGGGGGTTATTCCATTGTATGGGGCGTATCCGTTATCCAGTCTACTGGGCTGGTGAATCCACCTCTCTGTGTATACCGAGGCGAGTCCCCAATCCTGTCCCGACAGCGTCATTGCTATCCAATCAGCAATACTGCTGGGAGCCCCTGCAAGCTTCTTTCCCCATCTTATCGGATAGTCGATGACGAACATGAATCCCATGGTCAGAAGCGTCCATATACCTACTGTTTTGAGGGAGTCTCTCGCCGCATCTGCTGCTCCCGTGCTCACATCCGAAGCGATGTCTAGCATCTTCAGAGTCGCCTCGAAACCTGGCATGGGTAGTGGATCCTCAACCAGCCATACCCTCCTGAAAATAATGAAGTACATAACTCCCAGGAAACCAGCAAACATGGATGCAATTATGCCAATGAAGGCCAGTTGTACAGTGTCTACGGACGAGATTAGGAAGCCGTCTCCCACCCTGTATGATTCCGAGTAGGCTAGCAGGAAAATGGCGGGAAAGGTGAAGATGAAACCTGTAGAAGCGTGGGTCGCGCCAGTTGTAGCGCTTGTTGCAATGTTCACCTCCGATGGCGTCCATTTCAATGCCATTCCCAAGAGGTAGGCAACATACCAAGCCGCCGAGACGGCCATTCCTATCTTGAGTCCTATGTACGCAGTAACCCCACTGAAGAGGGCCCCTATCAGCACCCCTATCAGGACTTTTCTTGTGTCCCAATGGCTGATCTCGAATGACTCATTGAGGTTCTTCTCTTCGAGGTATTGCTCAAGAACGCCTGTGTTGAGGTTGTTGTACATGTCCTCGTCTAGCCAGGTGAGGGTGCCGTTCTCTATCGCCTTCAGCCCAGAAGCGGTTACAGGCTGTCGATACGCTGATTTTTCGACGTCGCCCATGCTATCTCATCTCTCCAATGAGGGGGCTATCGCTTATACATTGACGCGAGAGATATCTGGGCCGATTCGATTATTGGACTAATGGTCCCTGGTCACCTTGTATCGTCCCATGGCTTCCATCCACTGGATCTCCCCACCTGCGACTAGGTTCAGTTCGGAGTCCATTGGCAGTATCAGGGTCTCGTAGGTTTTGTTGTCCATGGCATGTACCTCACTTCCCTGTATGTGGGTGACGATGGCGGATCCCTTCTCTATTAGAGGCACGTGAATGGTGTCTGTGACGGTGCCTACATGGCTCCTTTTCTGACCTGTGAAGATGTCTTCTAGCTCGATCCTTGCCTTCGCGGACCCATGCTTACCTGGTTTTGACTTGCTCATGCCCAGTATCTTGTAGGCGTTCTCCTCCAGAGCTACGTACCTTCCAACCTTCAACGTCCTTATCTCCACTCTCGTAGTTCCCGGCATAATATCATACATCGCTGGTCGGGCCGACTTATCAGCATTGCCAGTGGGAGGGGCGGTATTTCCCTTGAGGGGGGGTTTAGCCCGACCCGGAGACATTACCCCGGGCCGGGTTTCGTTTACTGATTACTCAGTCTTCCTTTCTGCGACCGACTAGTGCGGCGCCCATTAGCGCTATTGCGGCTAACACAGCTGGGAATCCTGGGACTGCGTTGGTCCAGCCAAGCTCAGTCTCTGATTCTCCCTCTCCAGCGGTGTCGTCGGTTTCGTCCAGAGCGTCACAGAGATCGTCGCCATCGAAGTCCGATGGTACCTCATCTGCCTTCAACGAGTCAGTTCCGCAATCTGTTTCATACTGGTCTGTGTAGCCGTCGTCGTCATCGTCGTCATCAGCGTTGTTGCCGATTCCGTCGCCGTCAGTGTCTAGCCACTCGGCTGAGTTCATTGGAGCCCAGTCATCCGAGTCAGCATATCCGTCACCATCGTCATCGTTGTCAGCGTTGTCACCGATTCCGTCGCCGTCGAAGTCAGTGGACTCTCCTGCGTTGTTCGGGAACGCGTCCTCAGCGTCATCGACTCCGTCGCCGTCGTCGTCAGTGTCAGCGTTGTCTCCGATTCCGTCACCATCCAAGTCCGTGCTCTCGCTAGCATCGGTTGGGAAAGCGTCGATTCCGTCGTTAACTCCGTCGCCGTCGTCATCTGGGTCAGAGTTGTCGCCTAGTCCGTCTCCGTCTAGATCTGCACTCTCGGACGGATCCATTGGGAACGCGTCGTCGACGTCGTCGACTCCGTCACCGTCGTCGTCGGTATCGGCGTTGTTTCCTATTCCGTCGCCGTCGTCGTCAGCAGACTCGCTTGGATCCATTGGGAATGGATCAGCGACGTCAGCAACCCCGTCACCGTCGTCATCTGGGTCAACGTTGTCCCCGAGTCCATCGCCGTCAGTGTCCACGCACTCGTTGGCGTTGAATGGGAAAGCGTCGCTGGCATCGTCACAGCCATCGCCGTCATCATCGGTGTCAGCGTTGTCTCCGATTCCGTCTCCGTCGTAGTCGTCGGTTTCACTGGCATCCAGTGGGAATGCATCCAGTCCGTCTGTTACTCCGTCGTTGTCATCGTCAGTGTCGTTGTTGTCTCCGATTCCGTCTCCGTCATTGTCGGAGAACTCTGTCGCATCCATTGGGAATGCATCGTTAACGTCGTCGACTCCGTCGTTGTCATCGTCGTCATCCATTCCGTCGCATATTCCGTCAGCGTCGTTGTCAGGCGACATCGAGTCCGGGTCAAGGGTGTCTGTTCCGCAAGCGGTCTCCTCCGCGTCAGTCCAGCCATCGTTGTCGTCATCATCGTCGATTGTGTAGAGCGATGCGTCACAGGCTGATCCATCGAGCATGACACCTAGCGTGTCGGAAAGACCGTCTCCGTCGGAGTCGAGTCCTATACATGGGTCTAGGCTGTCTAGATCCACGCTGTCGTTCGCGCCGTCGTTGTCGTCGTCCAAGTCGTAGTTGGAGCTGGTGATCACGCTTGGGAGGACTAGGTTGTCTATCCAAGCTGTGCTCGAGCCAGATGAACCGCTCGTACCGAAGTCGAACATGAATTCCACTGTGTGGTTTCCTGCGCCGACGTTCCACTGCATGCTTCCAGTCCTTTCTCCACACCACTCGTCGTTCGTACAACCACCGAACTGTGATGCTCGAATCTGCACGCCATCAACGAACACCTTGAGTCCGTCATGGTACTGTGTGATGTAGGTCCTCTCTACTGAGCTTACCTTGTAGTCCCAGGAGATGTCTCCACCTGTGGTGAAGAAGGTAGCTGAGACGGTTACCTCTCCGTAGAATCCGCTAGCCAGCTGTCCTGACATCAGGGAGTAGCTACCGGCTATCGGGTCCGAGGATGTCACCGACCAGTCGTTGTGAACTGTTGTTGGTGTGCATGAGCTCAGCGAACCATAGGTCGTGTTCCCAGCACCGGTGCACTGTGAGTAGCCCCATGCAGTCGTGATGTTGGATGGTATCGCACCAGTCTCAAAGTCGAACGACTCTCCTGGCACGATCGCGTTCAGGAAGTCGGCAATGCCGTCTCCGTCCGTGTCGGTGCTCTGTGTGTTGTCGAGCGGCCATACGTCNTCNGTNTCGCTNACACCNTCGTTGTCGTCGTCTGTGTCNGCNTTGTCGCCGATGTAGTCGCCGTCGTGGTCGGAGTCCTCTGTGTCATCGTACGGGAAGGCGTCTGAGGTATCAGGTGTTCCATCGTTGTCGTCATCGAGGTCAGCGTTATCGCCGATTCCATCCCCATCTGCATCTGTTGACTCAGTTGGGTCTAGCGGGTATAGGTCATTCCAGTCGTATACCCCGTCTCCGTCATCGTCAGTGTCCTGTACGTTACAATAACCATCTCCGTCAGTGTCTAGGTTCTCATTCGGGTCAAACGGACAATCGTCGATCGAATCCGAGTAACCGTCGTTATCGTCGTCCATGTCTAGGTCCAGGCCATCCGAGTAGAACATTATGTTGTCAATGTATATTGATTCGGTGGCTGCGTTTGATGAGAACTCNACGGATATGTACCCGTCCCCTGANACCGCTCCGGANACGGTTGTCCATACTCCCTCATAGGTCGGGAAGTCCAAGTCTATGTCAAANCCGTTTGTGTCCAGNAGAACTGTTGTTGTTGTTCCAATGAAGCTTACTGTGACATAATCNGAGGTTTCCCAGCTGGTGCTNTGCACGAACANGTCCAGNGAGACGCTGTCNACGGCNGANACAGNNGTAGTGTTCANNATCATTATTCCATCNGTGTCGGACATCTGGTANCCCTGTGTTCCCTCGGTGAAGGACCCCACGGTNGTGGAGTAGCTTGTTACNCCNACGTAGTCTCCGTCGGTGAGTCCCACGGAACCAGTGCTAACGTAGTAAGCGTCGTATCCCGTGTCGCTACCGGTGACGCTGGCAGTGAAGGAGTTGAGCGAGTAAGAGGTAGTAAACCCGCTCGCCCCCGCGTCCCAGGTGTATGTGCCCGGTGTGGTAAAGGGACCGTATGTTCCATCGATGTTGCTTGCTGAGCTTGTGGTGTAACCTTGGTTGATCAGGTAGAATCCGTCCGGCCCCATCAGCGACAGTGGCTGGTAGTGAGCAGAGTAGTAGGAGTCTATGGTCACGTACAGCGATTCGCCCTGTGCCACTGTGAAGCTGCAACTGTAAGTACCAGGTCCTCCTCCATATCCAGTCGCCGTGTATGAGCAGAGGGTGCTGGAGGATGGGTCGTAGTTCACTGACGCCTCACCGGCATTATTTGTCAGTGTGCGATCAATGGTCTCGTTGCCTGTGTCTGTGTATATCGTACCAGTCGAGGCGGCTTCGAAGCCTGTTGAGGCCACGGTCGCTGTGCATCCTGTTACGAGCGAGTCAGGCATACCGTCTGAGTCGAAGTCACTGCTTGCACATGCGTTTAGCGGCCATACATCCGCGGAGTCGGCGACGCCGTCACCGTCATCATCGGTGTCGGTGTTGTCTCCGGTACCGTCACCATCCGTGTCAGTTGTCTCCGAGCTGTCCAGTGGGAATGCATCCTCGATGTCGTATACGCCGTCACCGTCATCATCCATATCCAGAGCCAGTGGTGATGTGCAACCAGCTGTCATGGTATCTGGTTTGCCATCGCCATCTGTATCGGTGTCTGCACAGATGTCGAATTGGAAGGCATCATTAACATCAAGTGTGCCATCTGCATCATCGTCCGTGTCAGCATTGTCGCCGGTACCATCCGTATCGTAGTCTGCCCACTCGGTTGAGTCGTCTGGGAAGACATCGGCTGTGTTACTGTAAGAGTCTCCGTCTCTGTCAGAGTCAAGGGCGTCGCAGATGAGGTCTCCATCCATATCAGCTGGTGTGCTGCTGCTGTCTAGAGAGTTGCTTGAAGATGCATAGGCAGAGCCATCGTCACAGAGTGCAGTGGTTGCTGTATCGTACGCATCTCCCTCATCGAGGTCAGAATATCCGTCTCCGTCATCGTCACTGTCTACACTTGTACCTGCAGTGGTCACTGTTGGTACGGTAGTTCCTGATACGTATGTGTACGATGCAGTGGCATCTTGTCCTCCGTCACCCCAGCTGTCAGTTATAGTCAGTGTGTAGGATCCAGCATCGGTGTATGACCACGTGTAAGTGCCAAAGCTTCCGAATGAGGTGTATCCTCCGGATGTCTCTAGGTTAACACCGGTTGTGGTAGGTGTATCCAGAGTCAGTCCGGCCTCTGATCCCCAGCTGTATGTGTTCATGGTAATGTCAAGTGTCTCGCCAGCTGGGAGGGTGAATGTACAGCTCAGCGAGCTAAACGACACATACCTTCCGCCCGTATTGCAGAGTGTTGAGGTTGTGTATGCAAGTACCGTAGAGTCTGGATCGATGAAGTCAGCGAGTCCATCCCCATCTGTGTCCACCCATACCTCTGGGTCGAAGTCGAAGGCGTCATTGGCATCTAGGTATCCATCATTGTCGTCATCCGTATCTACAGCATCACACATGTTAACAGCGGTTGTCTGGCCTCCAGTACCGGGATAGGTCAGCTTGATTGTGTCTGCGTCATTATCACCTGGTGTCGAGCTAGCACTGTTCTTGTCTGTTCCACATGCATCCTCGTAGACATCGTCCCAACCGTCGTTGTCCTTGTCCATGGGGTAAGTATCAGATTCGTCTGGTGTGCCATCTGCGTCGTCATCCGAGTCAGCAGTGTTACCAATTCCATCACCGTCTGTGTCCCACCACTCAGCTGAGTCGAGCGAGGCGAAGTCATCCGTGTCAGCATATCCATCGTTGTCGTCATCTGTGTCGGCGTTGTTTCCAACACCGTCACCATCGGTATCCGTTGTCTCCGTGGCGTCTAGGGGGAATGCATCGAATGCGTCAGAGACTCCGTCGTTGTCATCGTCTATGTCCTCGACTAGAGTTGTTGTACAACCACTAACCAGTGCATCTGGCATTCCGTCACTATCTGTGTCAACGTTGGCGCAGGCGTCAGAGACGAAGTCGTCACTGTTGTCACCGTAACCAGTACCGTCGGATCCCGACGGTGCATCAGAGTCGGTGTCGTCCCACTCCGCCGGGTTCAATGGGAACTGGTCGGTGTTATCATTGTCCCCGTCTCCATCGCAGTCAGCGAGCAGGGAACACCCAGAGTTCTCATCCACGTCGAGGATCGTGTCTCCATCGTCGTCCATATCCAGAACCGTTCCAGCCGCGCTGACAGATGGTACAGGTATCGTTGTGGTTACTCCGTTGGAGTCTGTTGTAGTAATCGGGTAGTTCGGGAAGTCATCCGCCTTGCCGTCACCATCAGTATCATCCCATGCGTCGACGTCATTGTCGAATGCGTCAGCGGCATCCAAGACTCCGTCGTTGTCATCGTCTGTGTCAGCGTTGTCGCCAGTTCCGTCACCGTCGTAGTCTACCCACTCAGTAGAGTCGAGTGGGAAGGCGTCAGCAGCATGATCTGGCAGAACATCGGCTGGGATCGGAGCTACGTCGGCAGGGATGGGCGCGGTGTCGCCTACGTCATCGTAGTCGCCGTCACCATTGGCGTCCACACCGGGTGTGGCTGCGTCATCGAAGTCTCCGTCACCGTTGTTGTCGACTCCTGGAGTAGCTGCATCAGTGTAGTCTCCGTCACCGTTGTTGTCCTCTCCAGGATCGTCGAAGTCTCCGTCTCCGTTGGCGTCTAGGCCAGCGTCGAGATAACCATCTCCGTCGTCATCGGTGTCTAGCGCGTTGCAAGATAGGTCGCCGTCAGTGTCGGTTGGTGTGTCGGTAGCGTCTAGTGGGTCGTTGCTTTCACCACAGTTGGTCACCTCGTCAGCGTCGGAGTACCCATCGCCATCGTCATCAGCGTCAGCGTTGTTTCCTGTGCCATCTCCATCAGTATCTACTGTTTCAGAGCTGTCCAGCGGGAAGGCGTCGTTCACGTCTAGTACCCCATCTGCGTCATCGTCCGTGTCCTCGTTGTTTCCTACCCCGTCGCTGTCTGTATCATCCCACTCGTTGTAGTTGTCAGGGAACGCGTCGGAGGTATTCGGGTCCCCGTCGCCGTCCCTGTCTGAGTCCAGTGAGTCCTCGATACCATCGCCATCGTCATCGTTGTCGGCATTGTGTCCGAATCCATCCCCATCAGCGTCATATTGCTCAGTTGGGTCAATCGGGAAGTCGTCGTTTGTGTCTGAGACGCCGTCTCCGTCATCGTCAGTGTCAGCATTGTTTCCAACACCGTCGCTGTCTGTGTCGAACCACTCGTCAGAATTCATCGGGAAAGCATCCATGGTGTCGATGTAACCATCGCCATCGTCGTCTGTATCCACGCTATTGGTCAGGCCGTCTCCATCTAGATCTCCCGCAGGGTTAAGAGTGACTGCTGCTGTTGCTGCGGTGGTGGTCATGACCTGTACTGTTCCGAAAGCATCGGTGTGGGTTACAGTCACTGTGTATGTGGTCCCCATCACACTACAGACTGATGTGCTCTCACAGTTGGGTATAGTGTATGTTGAGCCTGTAGCGCCAAGTGTCGCGGAGTTGCTGTCTTCCCAGGAGTAGGTGAAGGTCCCAATTCCATCTTCATCGGCAAGAGCAGATGTCACGGCTGTAAGTACGGATCCGTCATAGGCGTCTCCGGAGATCGTCACCGCACCTGTCGTGGCATCATCGGTGTTCGAGACCACGATTGTGAAGGTTTGAGTCGTTGAAGCGCTGTTGGCGTCTGTAGCCGTGATTACTACGGTGTGGCTACCGACCTGAGCGTGTGCTGGTGTACCAGTTAGGGCATAAGTCGGTGCTACGTCAGGTAGTACGTCTGGTAGAACGTCGGCAGGGATGGGCGCGGTGTCACCTGCGTCATCGAAGTCGCCGTCACCATTGGCGTCCACACCTGGTGTAGCCGGATCGGTGTAGTCTCCGTCTCCGTTGTTGTCCTCTCCTGGGTCGTTGTAATCGCCGTCTCCGTTGTTGTCCTCTCCTGGATCATCGAAGTCACCGTCACCGTTGGCGTCAAGGCCTTCGTCGAATGAGAGCCATGATGGTATGGTGGTACCAGCCAGAGTTACAGTGTCCCCATCCTCGTCTGAGGCAGAGGCGGTGTAACTGTATGCGGCGTCCTCGTCGACAGCAGTGACTGCTGTGCTGGTGAAGTCAGGAGCATCATTGACATTTGTAACGAACAGGGTGAAGCTGTCTGATGCCGAAGCGCTTCCGCTGTCTGTGCAGGTCACTGTTATTGCGTGAGAGCCTATGTCTGCTTGCAATGGAGTGCCACTGATGATACCTGAGGCGATAGTAAGTGTTGACGGGTTCCCTGAGATGGTGTACGCCATGGTATCTCCCACGTCAACATCTGTACACATTCCTGAGACGTCCAGGCTGTAGGCTGAGTCTTCTGAAACAGTTGCGTCTGAGAGGGCGCTTGCTAACGTGGGTGCGTCATTGGTGTTTGCCACAATAACGGTGAAGCTATCTGTTGTGGAGGCGCTGTTCGTGTCTGTGGCCGTGATCACCACGGTGTGGCTTCCGACCTCAGCATTCGTTGGCGTACCTGTGAGGGCCCCTGATGTAGCGTCGAAGGTCATCCACGCTGGTATTGTCGTGCCCACCAGTGTGACAGTGTCCCCGTCGTCATCTGAGGCAGCGGCGGTGTAGCTGTAGGCGGCGTCCTCGTCGACAGCAGTGACTGCTGTGCTGGTGAATGTCGGTGCGTCGTTGGTGTTCGCCACTGTGATCGTGAACGTGTCAGTTACATCGACAGTTCCGTCATTGATGGTGATCACGACGCTGTTAGCGCCCACGTTTGCGTTGAGGGGAGTTCCCGACAGTATTCCTGTAGTCGCATCGAACGTCAACCAGCTTGGTACTGTCGTACCCGACATGGTCAGGGTGTCTCCGACGTCAACATCGGTGGCAGTGACCGTGTAGCTGTATGCGGCATCTTCGTCNACAGCAGTGACTGCTGTGCTGGTAACCACGGGCGCGTCGTTTGTGTTCGCGACAACGACCGTGAAGGTCTGTGCGGTTGATGCGCTGTTCGTGTCTGTGGCCGTGATCACCACGGTGTGGCTTCCGACCTCAGCATTGGTTGGCGTTCCTGTGAGGGCGTAGGTCGCAGCGACTGGTGCGGACTCGCCGTCATCGTCGTAGTCCCCGTCCCCGTTCAGGTCCACACCAGCAGTGCCTTCGTCGAAGGTCATCCACGCTGGTATTGTCGTGCCCACCAGTGTGACAGTGTCCCCGGTGTCGACATCTGTTGCGGCAGCGGTGTAGCTGTATGCGGCATCCTCGTCGACTGACGTTACTGGTGTGCTTGTGAAATCAGGCGCGTCATTGGTGTTCGAGACTGTAAGGACATAGGTGTCCGACGCAGCGGCGTTCGCTGTGTCCGTGCACGTGACTGTGATGGTGTGTGTGCCAACGTCGTCGTTAACTGGAGTTCCACTTATGACTCCAGTAGTGATTGAGAGGGACGATGGTGCTCCAGACATGGTGTATGTTAGCGTATCACCAGCATCGACATCTGTGCACATAGCGGATGCGTCAAGGCTGTACGCGGCGTCTTCTGCTACTGCAGAGTCAACTAGTGCGGTTGCGACTGTCGGTACGTCATTTGTGTTTGTTACCACGACCGTGAAGGAGTCTGTTGCTGAGGCCCCCGAGGCGTCGAGAGCAGTAATTACCACTGCGTGACTGCCGACCTCAGAGTTTGTCGGCGTCCCTGTTAGAGCGCCGCTAGATGCATCAAAGGACATCCATGACGGGACTGAGGTGCCAGTTAGGGTAACCGTGTCACCGGAATCGACATCTGTGGCCACCACGGTGTAGCTGTATGCGGCGTCCTCGTCGACAGCTGTGACCGCGTTGCTGGATATTGTTGGTGCGTCGTTTGTGTTGGTAATGGTTAGATCGTAGTCATCAGAAGCGGATGCTTGGCCCGAATCGGTACATGTTACAGTGATCGTGTGTGTCCCGACGTCGGCGTTCACTGGTGTTCCGGAGATTGTCGTACCGGAGATGGTAATGGTGCTGGGCGCGCCACTGATTGAGTACGTCATGGTATCGCTTGCATCGACATCCGTACACATGCCATCGACATCTAGGCTGTATGCAGAATCCTCAGCGATTGACCCGTCTGTAAGTGATGTTGCGACAGTTGGTGCGTCGTTGGAGTTGGCGACTGTCAGAGTGTAGCTTTGAGTTGACGAGTCCCCGGAGGCGTCGGTTGCGGTTAGTACCACGCTGTGCGTTCCAACATCGTCATTGTCTGGTGTACCTGACAGAACTGCGGTTCCTGTTCCCAGGTCTACAAGTGTCGTCCAGCTTGGAATGGTCGTTCCTGTTATGGTTATTGCCTGACCCTCTTCGTCTGTCGCAGTTGCAACATAAGCATACCCGGTGTCCTCTGTAGCAGATGTGCCGGCGGTGCTCGAGAAGGTTGGTGCGTCGTTAGTGTCGGCGACGGTGATTGTGAAGGTGTCAGTTACTGACGCTGATCCGTCGGTGACAGTTATGACTACATTGTGGTCTCCGACATTTACGCCTGCGGGTGTTCCTGTTAGGGCCCCTGTGGAAGCATCGAATGATAGCCATGCTGGTACTGTTGTGCCCGACATGGTTAGTGTGTCTGATGTATCGGCATCTGAAGCAGTCACTGTGTACGAGTAAGCAGAGTCTTCGGTCGCGGATGTTACTGCTGTGCTAGTGATCTCTGGAGCGTCATTGGCATCAGTTACAGCGATGGTGAACGTTGCCGAACTGGTGCTGGTATCAGCGCTGGTTGCAGTTATAGTCACAGTGCATGAGTTTGAGGCCTCAAAGTTCAGGTTTGTGTTGTCAGCGACTGTTACAACCCCGCTTGATGAGTCTACTCCAAACACGTCCGAGCAGGATTGTGCTGTGACAGCGTATGTTATGCTGTTGGTGGTTCCATCATCGTCTGATGCAGATGCCGTGACTCCAGTACCCGTCCCCGCAGCGGAATTTTCTGCTACGGTGTCTCCTGCGTTGTTAGAATCGGTGGGCGTGGATACGTCGAACTCGTCCACATCAGAGACTGAAATGCTGACTGTCTCGGTTGTTGCAGCTGTTCCGTCACCGACTGAGATTGTCAATGTGTGAGTAGGCGACGACTCGTAGTCAGTGGCTGTTCCTGTGGTGGTTATCTCACCAGTGGTTCCGTCTATGGCGAATTGGCCTCCGTCGTTACCGGCTGTAATCTGGAAGCTGTCGCCTGACATTGCGTCGCCAGTTGTGGCGACTGTCAGTAGGGAGGTTCCTGATGCTGTTCCCTCTGCTAGAGTACCCGTCTGTCCGGCGGTTATGTCTATAGCGACGTCATTGATAGTGATCACGACCTGCTCGGTAACTGCGTTTGAGCCGTCGGTAATAGTGAAGGTAACGGTCTGGCTTGTAGCCGTCTCGTAGTCAATCTGTGTCGTGTCTAGGACTGTTACAGCTCCTGCGGCGGTAACTGCGAAAGCGCCATTAGCGTTACCTGCGGAAATAGTGAATCCTGCGGCCGTTGGGGTCTCCCCTGTGTATGCGAGTTGTCCTACAGCGGCTCCGTTAGCGGCAGTCTCGTCAACAGAGAAGGCTGCAGCTGTTATGTCGATTGCAGCATCAGTCACCGAGACCGAAAACTGTGTTGATTGCGAGCTTGTGTCGGCACTGGTTGCTGAGACAGTGAGCGTGCAGGTTTGAGCTGTCTCGAAGTCAAGTGCCGCTCCAGATGCAACTGTAACCACCCCGGTCGAGGAATCTACGGCCAGAGCACCAGTGCAGGACTGGGCAGTTATTGCATAGGTGATAGCGTTGGATGAGCCGTCCTGGTCGGATGCTGATACGGTCAGTCCGACAGTTGTTCCAGTAGCTGCGCCCTCTGCCACAGTGTTGACGTCGTTGTTGGAGTCTGCAGGAACAGAGACGTCAAACTCATCATCGTCAGTGATGGTTACCGTGACAGTAATTGTATCTGTGGTCGCAGTGTCTGTTACCGAAAGGACGACGACGCAAGTATTGGCATCGTTACCGGATCCGCATCCAGGTGCCTCGAAGTTGGGCGCGTTTGTGAATGTGAGAGCGCCTGTGGCCCCAACAATACTGAAGAGATCGTGGTCGACGGAAGTCGCATCATCTCCAACAGCGACGATTGAGTAGGTAAGATCGGCGTTCGCATCGCCGTCAGTTGCGGAGAACGTTCCAACGGCTTGGACGTTCTCGGCGACTGATGCCGAGGTGGTTGATCCATCGTCGAACGATGGAGTGTTGTCATTCACATCGGTGATCGTGACAGTGAATTGTGCTGTTGACAGACTCAAGTCCGCACTAGCGGCTTGAACAGTCAGAGTGCAAGTACTGCCTGCTTCGTAGTCAATAGCAGATGTGTCCGCGACTGTCACAGCTCCTGAAGCCTGGCCTATGGTGAATGCGCCTGTACACGACTGGGCAGTTATGGCGTAGGTCACCGCGTTATTACTGCCATCGGAGTCTGTCGCACTTGCTGTGATTTGAGCACTAGCACCATTTGCGACATTCTCTGCGAGTTCGTTAGCGTCATTGTCTGTATCGGTGACAGCGCTTACTGCGTGTTCGTTCACATCCGTGACCGTGATTGTGACAGAGTCCGTGTCAGATGTTGAGGTGTCGGATGCGACTATCGTGAGGGTGTAGCTCTGCGTGCCTCCCTCGAAGTCCAGATTGCTGTTGTCCGCGACCGTGATCGCTCCTGCGTTGCTGATAGCAAATATGCCGTCTCCGTTCCCGCCGTTTATGACATAGAGCGTTGCTGTGTCACCAGTTGTGGCCACAGTCATGACTGCGGCTTGATTTGCTGCGTCCTCTGCTAGTGTAGTGGACTGGCCAGCTGTTATCGTGACACCGGCGTCTGTTACTGTTAGAGCGACAGTCTCGGTTGTTGCTGCGTTGGTTCCATCTGAAACGGAGATTGTCAACGTGTATGAGGTGAGTGTCTCGTAGTCCAATGCCGTGGCAGTTGTGATTACCCCGCTGCTTGCATCTATGGCGAACGCTGTGCCTGTATTTCCACCTGTTATGGCGAAGTCGTTATTATCTGAGTCGCCGGTAACTGCAACGGTCATGACCGTAGTTCCGACAGAGGCACTCTCTGCGACATTGGCGGCCTGGCCTGCTGTAATATCTATGTTGACATCAGTTACAGTGATGGGGAAGGTAGTGGATGCGGAGCTACCGTCAGCGCTGGTGGCTGTTACGGTGACGTCGCACTGTGTTGCAGTTTCGTAGTCTAGGTTCGTGTTGTCGTCGACGTCAACCACGCCAGACGCGGGGTCTATTGCGAAAACGCCAGCGCAGGTCTGAGCGGAGATGCTGTATGTGATTGCGTTGTTTGTACCATCACCATCTGATGAGGATGCTGTCACGCCGACTGTGGTGTCCGCTGCTGCATTCTCAGCAACAGTGCTGGCACCTCCGTCAGTGTCTGACGGTGCTGTCACGTCAAACTCGTCAACATCAGTCAGTGTTACAGTGAATGTTGTGGCGCCAGTGCTTGTGTCGGCACTGGTTGCGGTGATCTCCAGTGTGCAGGAATTCGCGGTCTCGTAATCAAGAGCCGATGTGTCTGCGACAGTGACTGCTCCGGATGACGAATCCACGGCAAACGCCCCGGCGCAGGACTGCGCAGTAATCGTGTAGGTGACGGTGTTGGTTGTCCCATCAGCATCAGTTGCTAGTGCGGTGATTTCAGCACTAGCTCCATTTGCGATGTCCTCGGCAAGTGTGTTGGCGTCTGCATCAGTGTCTGTTGGGTTCGTTACATCGGCCTCGTCGTGGTCGGTGACAGCTACGGAGAAAGTCGTCGACGCGGTACTGCCGTCTTGACTTGTCGCCAGGACTACAACGTCGCAAGTTGTTGCGGTCTCGTAGTCGATCGTGGATGTGTCCGCTACAGCGACCACACCGGTGTCTGCGGCAATGTTGAGCGCTCCCGCGCAGGTTTGGGACGATATGGAGAAGGTAACCCCATTGGTAGTACCGTCGTCATCAGTTGCTGATGCGGTTAGGCCGACTAGTGCCGTGTTCGCGGCATTCTCCGCCACGGTATTTGCGGCGTTATTGGAGTCTGCAGGGGACGATACATCGAACTCGTCAAAGTCTGTCACGGCAATAGTGAACTGCGTAGATGCAGTACTACCATCTGTGCTTGTTGCGAGGATAGTGACCGTACAGGATTGTGCTGTCTCGTAATCCAATCCTGATCCGGTTGCGGTTACCACACCGCTGGATGAGTCCACTGCGAACGCACCTGTGCAAGATTGCGCTGACACAGCGTACGAGGAGATTGAGTCGGCTCCGTCGGAGTCTACTGCGAGTGCAGTTACACCGGCTGTATCACCGTTTGCCGCGTTCTCAGCGACAGTGTTGGCATTGTTGTCGGAATCTGAGGGAGCTCCAACTGGATTTTCGTTAACGTCAGTGACGGCCACTGAGAAAGTGGTGTCTGCGGTACTCGTATCCTGGCTGGTTGCTCTTACGGTGATTGTGCATGTCTGAGCAGTCTCATAGTCCAGGGCAGCCCTGTCGTTGACAGTTACAATTCCAGTGTTCGCGTCGACGCCGAAAGCTGCGTGGCCATCGTCGTCTGTGCAGGAGTTAGCGGTTGCGGAGTAGGTGATAGTGTTGGTAGTGCCGTCGGCATCGGATGATAGTGCCGTGACACCCACGGTTGCGCTATCAGCGGCATCTTCTGCTACGGTGTTGGTGCTAGTGTCACTATCTGTTGGCGCTGATACGTCAAATTCGTCAACATCCGTGAGAGTTATGGCAACAGTGCCTACATCTGAGGCGCCGTTGTTGTCGTTGGCAAGTAGGGTTAGTGTCCATGAGTTTGTGTCCTCGTAGTCCATGTCATCAGCATCAGCCACGGTAATGACGCAGGTTGCAGAGATAGCGAAGGCATCGGTGCCGTCACCATCTACGTCGGTATTACCACTGGCGATTGAACAGCCGGTTGCAGGGCCGTCAGTGATAGCCGTGGTTAGGGCTGTCTGCCCTGCCGCGGTATTTTCCGCTATGGCATTGGTCTGGCCGTTGTCTATTGTGAAGACGAATTGGACCTGTTTCTCTTCGCCTAGTTCCGCGGCGCTAACGCTACCGCTATCGCTGGCCATAGCACTTGCTAGCATGACTATAGCAACCGCGGCGGCTAGGCCGATCGCGACGCTCCTTAGGTCGTTCGTTGTCAATTTTCTCTCGCTGTTCGTCTTCGCATCATTGTGCGGCATGGCTGCAACCATGACGGTTGTGAGGGCATGTAAGCATTTAGAAGGTTGCGGAAGATACCCTTTAGGGTAACGGCGATAAATTGTGACAGACAATATCAGTAGCTTTTGGGCTCAAACGTTGAATAAGGGCTAAAATTAGCTTAAAACGGCTGATAATATTATACAGCAAATCGAGTACGAGTGTAGCGTTTTATGCCTATTCTTATTTTGGCGGAGTTTAGTTTCTTCCAAGGCAGAACATAGCTCCATGGTCTGAATCATAAATCATAGTTTTTCTACTGTTTCGATGATTAGGATAACTGCACGATACATGTGAATATTGGATGTCAAAACTCTTTACCCAGGTGAGAGATGTATTCCTGAATTGTGGAAAATAACAAATTCGTTTTAAAAGGGATTTACTCGATTTTCACATTTCAATCTCAAGTCACAGCAAACCAGTGCTCTGTGAGCCTGGTCTGGCTGAAAAACTGTGGTTATCAGGGGAATTGTCCGGACGCCGGACATTTAGCCCGGCGCCCGGTTTCGTCGAGTCCTGGTATCAGTCCTCGTCTTCGTCGAGACTATCAGCGAGCTCTTCGATGTCCTCATCGTCCTCGAACTGCTCTGTCTCGTCGTACTCCTCGTACTCGTCGTCTTCCTCAGATCTTCCGCCCAGTTGCTTGGAGACAAGGTAGAGCATTGCAATGATGCCCACACCTGCTCCTGCGAATGGAAGGGTGTCCGCCCTGACGTTGTCAAGGAAGGATGGGACGTTAGCGTTGTCTCCCTTCCCATCGCCGTTGGCATCGAACTGCTCTGTTGGGTCCCACTGGAAGTGGTCCTCCCAGTCCTCGCATGTTGTGCAGACGCCGTCCACGAGTGTGTAGACAGCGGCATCTGGGACGCCGTCATTGTCGTCATCGGGGTCCAGTGAGTTGCACAAGAGGTCTCCTTCGATGAAGTCGTCCTCGGTTCCGTAGATGCCGTCTGGACCTATGTTGGTCTCGTTGTCGATTGGCATCTCATTGGCGTCTCTCGGGTTTCCGAATCCATCGTCAGCCGTTCCGATTATGCCATCGACTCCCCTCAGGCACAGATCCTCTGTGATGTCCAGCCACCCGTCGCCATCGTCGTCAGTGTCGGTGTTGTCTCCGATTCCATCGCCGTCAAGGTCTTCGGACTCTGCTGGGTTCATGGGGAATACGTCGTCGAGGTCTATCACGCCATCGTTGTCGTCATCCTGATCCACGATATCGCACTGCCCATCACGGTCGTTGTCGGCCGGGACGGATAGTGCGTTCAATGGGTCAGTGCCACAGTTTGGCTCCTCAATGTCCTGCCACCCGTCGTTGTCGTCATCGGTGTCTGTGAAGTCACCCATTCCATCTCCGTCGAAGTCGGCATACTCCATTGCATCGTACGGGAATGCGTCGGATACGTCAGGAGTTCCATCGCCGTCGTCGTCGGTGTCGACCTTGTCGCAGATACCGTCTCCGTCGTAGTCATCTGGTACAGACGAGGAGTCCATTGGGTCAGAGCCACAGGAGGTCTCCTCGGCATCGGTCCAGGCGTCTCCATCGTCGTTCAGATCAGCATTGTCGCCGACTCCATCGTCATCTGTGTCTATCCACTCAGTGGAGTCTAGAGGGAAGGCGTCGTCTGCATCTAGGACTATGTCGTTGTCGTCATCGCTGTCCACGTTGTCTCCGAAACCGTCACCATCTGTGTCAATCCACTCCGATGGATCGTCTGGGAATGCGTCCATGTCATTGTCGTATCCGTCACCATCTAGGTCGTTATCCTGTGCGTCGCAGGTACCGTCAAGGTCCTGGTCTGATGGTATCGAGCCCAAGTCAAGTGGGTCGGATGCACACGCGATTTCTACCTCGTCGTCGTAGCCATCGTTGTCATCGTCGACATCAGCGTTGTCACCAATCTTGTCGTTGTCGTTGTCGGCCCATTCCGAGGAGTTGAGTGGGAATTCGTCACTCAGATCGTCGTAGCCGTCGTTATCGTCGTCAGCGTCAAGGTAGTCGCATATCGAGTCGTTGTCGTTGTCGGTAGGGGTAGACGTGTCGTCATCTGGGTCCGTCATGCAGGCGGTTTCATCAGTGTTGTTCCAGAGGTCGCCGTCCCTGTCCATGTCGGTGTTGTCGCCAACTCCATCGCCATCGAGGTCTGTCGACTCGCTAGCGTCGTCTGGGAAGGCGTCTTGGGAGTCGATAACTCCGTCCCCATCAGTATCACTGTCAAGTGCGTCGCAAATTCCATCACCGTCCACGTCCCCGGGTACGCTGGTTGCGTTGTTGGGGTCCGTACCACAGGCGGTTTCCATGGAATCGTACCAACCGTCTCCGTCAGCATCCAGCGTGAAGAACGTGATTGTTACGTTGTAGTTGGTTCCGTCAGATATGGCGTAGTACGCGGAGTACCAGTTTCTTACGCCGACCTGGTTGACTTCTCCGCCGTAGTAGTCCCCTGTGTTGTTAGTGGTCCAGCACATCGGGTTCATGTTGTAGTAGACGTAGGTGTTGGCGGCCGTTGGGGTGGAAGCGGACCCGTAAAGGTCCATTATCACCAGCGCGCCACCTATCGACCCGAACCCTTGTGGGTACTGTCTGTCATCGTGCTCGGTGCACGCTACGTATCCGTGGTTTGCGGGTACGTCGAAGGTGTACCTGTCGGTTGTGTCAGCGTGAGGGTCATTCCAGCCTGTCCACCTTAGCTCGGTCAACCCGGTCGTGGCGTTGACAGATGTGTTAACGAAGTTGTTTACGTGTATGGCATCAGGGGCTCCTGATCCTGCGTCTAGGCTCGAGTTGGCGTCGTTCTGCACACCACCTCTTAGCTCGCTCAGAGGCCTGAAGTCGAACGTCATGGTGTAGTCTAGCATCTCAAAGCCTGAGTAAGTCGATCCGCCACCTATGTAGATGGCCAGCCATCCACCGTTGGTTACCCAAAGTCCGGATGTTCCGTTAGAATATCCGCTGTTCGAGTCCTGTTGCGATACGTAGTAAGCGGGGTTGTTGCCTCCGCACACCTGATTCTGTAGCTGGCACTTGTAGACCTCCACGTCTAGGTTCCTTAGTGCGGTGGATGTTGGACTGGTGGTCTGGGGCGTCCATGTTACGTTGAACACCATGTACTTGCCCGCGGGCACCACAACTGCGTAGTAGTCGAAGTTGTCCCACTCTCTGTCCAGCCAAGCGGTGCAGCTTCCACCTGTGTCGTCTGCATCTCCGTTTGCGTCTATTTGGTTGGAGTTGTTGAGCCAAGACACTTCGTCCCATGATGCTGGGTAGAGGTTGTCATTCGCGTCTGTACCGATGCCACAGTCGTTTGCTGGGTCTGGGTCGTTGTCTGTTGTCACCATGGTGACTATGAGGTCATACGCCCCGCCACCGGTCTGTGTGTAGACTATGATGTACATGTTTTGGTTTCCATTACCAAGCTGGATCCACAGGTCCTTGTCACCGTATCCAGTGTCGGACTCCAGTGTTGACATGTATGAGCTCCCGGACCCCGTCTTGATGTAAAGGTCGACGTCGTTCCCATCAGGCGCGTCTAGCTGAACCCTCAGGGCGTAGCTAGGAGGTACGAAAATCTGGTACTGGTCGTACATGTCAAGGTCATCGTGTCCGTATCCCGTGTAGGTGTTGTTCATTGATACCAGCTGTAGGGGATTCGTGATGTAGCTTGAGCTGTTTCCAGCGTCTGTGCCTGAACCTGCGTCGTTCCATGGTCCTCCCCAGTAGTCCCCTGACATATTGTAGACTGCGTATTCTACTGTGTAGTTAAACTCGAGATCGTCGGCGAGGTTGTACACATCGACGTTGATCAGGAGATCTGTGGGTGTCCCCCAGAATCCGTACCATGAGGTTGTCCAAGCGTATGACTCGTTGGTTGTTGCCACTGCTGCGCCATCCATTGCAGTGGATGTGGCTGAAGAGATTGTGGTTGGGTAGCTGTAACCGGGCCTTTGAGCATACAGGTACAGCCTCAGGTCGTCTGTGAATTCTGTTTGGTCCCATGTCAGCTTGACGTAAGCGCCATGGTAGGCTGGGATGGAAAGGGTGTACCAGTCCTCCTCGTCATTATCCTCACAAAGCATTCCGGTGAATGAGGTCGTGCCACTGACGTCCATCGGCCCAAGGCTGGAGTCGTCCGCGGCGTCACTTCCCGTTCCGTCGTAAACGCCTGTTCCTGGTGCTGCACCATCATCTTGGAACCAGCACGGAGGGAATACTGTGGGCAGAAGGTTCAGTGTGAGTTTGTATCCTGCTGCTGGATCGGCGCTAGCGGGCGCGTAGAAGCTTACCTTGACGTAGACGGTTGTGTCCGTGGTGGACCCCATGTCGACGACTTCAGGATTGCTCGAGCCAGCTGAGCTTCCAATTAGTGTAGTGAGGGAGCTGTCAGCGTATACCCTCAGGTCTAGGTCAGCGTTAGCATTCCACTCCAGTGTGACGTTGGCGAAGGCGTCATCGGGGATGACTGCAGCGAACACGTCATAGGTGTCTGATGAGCCTACAACTCCGTAGGTTGAGATTGTTGGGAATGACGTTGTGGTGGATAGCATTCCGCTGACTGCTGGCGAGAGGCCTGCCCAGTAAGCCTCGATGCCCCCATCATTGTAGATGTCGGTCGTGACAGCGGTACACGTGTCAGGACCGGTAAATGTTGTTGTGAAGAGCCCTGCTCCGTCTGAGTTCGGTATGAAACCGTTGTATCTGGCTATTGAGTAGCCTGCCCCGGATGTGCATGTTACAGTGAGTGTCGATTCGGTGTCAGCGTAGTTATCGTAGTTGATGAACAGGCCGAATTCCTCCCCCAATGCAATCGTCTTGGTTCCTGAATCTGCACCATTGTTGGTTCCTGGACCTACCTGGCAGTACGATCCTCCATACTGGCCACACATACCAACGTAGGTTCTGCCATCATCCCATGTGGACATGCCAGTGCTGAACTGCTCTGTCTCGTCACCGTAATTACCTCCGTCGGACGGCCATGTCTCGATTGTCATGGTGTAATCGCTGGTGTATCCCATGGATGATTTGCAGTAGTTACTGTAGCAGTCCAGGTAGATGTCCACCACGGAATCGCTAACCGAGTTTCCGATTGTGGACAAGGTGAAAGATCCGCTTGACCCGTATCCGGAGTACCCGTACACAGTAGCCCCACCGGATTGGTAAGTGCTGGCCGCAGTCATACCTGATGAACCGATTGCGCCGTACATCATGGTGTATGTCGAGTTCCACGAGACGGTCACGTTGATTCCATAGCCCCATGGAACCACAAGTGTGTAGACATCGTCATCGTCAAGCGCACCCGCACTGGAAAATCCGTCCATGTAGCCGTAGAACGTGGTCGAGGTCGATGTTGAGCCGTAGTCCACGTAAGTAGTCAAATTGGCTACGGGACACGATCCAGCTGTCGAGGAACCGACACAAATCTCGTTCCTCATATTGTATCCTCCCGCATCTAACCCTAGACATGCGTCATAACCCTGACACGGGTTGGCCGGGGCCATCTCCATAATCGGGTCTTGCTTCAATTCCACGGGTTCTTCCGCGTTATCAAACATCGGCATTTGTACCGAGACAATCATTAGCATTACTAGGGCAATCGAACGGGCTACATCGCTTCGCATGGGCGTCACTGGCGTTCATGAGAAGATATGGATGATATAACAATACCGTTAGATGCTCCTCTTTTGGTTATTATCGAAATTCCACCCTTTAAGGGTGTGTTTTCGGGCAAGCAGTCCACAATATCGGGAAATCAGGATAAGTTAACCAAGTAATAGCATGATTCTAAGTTCGAGATGGGGAGAATATCACTCTCTTTTCCAGCTCTCGTCTTCCTGTTGTATCCAAGTCCCGCAGGACTCCCCTACGTATTTCATTGGAACAGTGTCCGTGTACTCTCCGCCTGGAGGGAGTTCCTCCCACGATTTCGCGTATCCTTCTGGGGGCTCGTCTGCTGGTCCAAGTCCTGGAGGCACAGGTGGGGCAGTCTCCTGATTTTGTCCCAAGTTGGTGTCATCGTCACTCTCGATTCTGCCCCTGGCAGATTTCGAATTGGATAATAGTGCGGCTCCTTTCCTGGACATGTTCGCGTATATCGCTGCTCCGACAGAAGCTAGAACTGCGATAACTGCCAATGCTGAGATTCCGGGGTTTAACTTCATCTTGTCTACGATGGAGAGTGGGTTTCCATTGTCACCCAAACCGTCATTGTTGAGGTCTTCCCACTCCAAACTGTCGAGGGGGAACTTGTCTCCACTGTCTGGGACGCCGTCCCCATCATCATCCAAATCCAGCTTATCGCAAGTAGCATCGCCGTCCGTGTCCACCGGGGTGGAAGTGTCGGAAAGGGGAGAAGTATCGCACATTGACTCCGCATAATCGGTCCAACTGTCGCCATCGTCGTCATTATCCTCGTTATTCCCGATCCCGTCTCCATCAGTGTCGGTTTGTTCGTCTGGATTAACAGGGAAGGCGTCATCAGCGTCCATTGTCCCGTCATTGTCATCGTCTGGGTCAAGATAGTCGCAAGTCCCATCCGAGTCTGTGTCTATGGGTGTCGATGTGACATCGAGGGGGTCAGCACCACAGTTGGGCTCTATCGCGTCTTCCCATGAGTCTCCATCGTCATCCGTGTCCTCATTGTCCCCTATTCCATCGGAGTCTGTGTCGACCCACTCGTCTACATCGTATTGGAAGGCATCATCAATGTCTGGGTATCCGTCGCCATCGTCATCGTCATCCATTACGTCACAGATTTGGTCTGAGTCCCAATCGGCTGGGATACTTTCGCTATCCTGCGAATCCGATAGGCAGGTTGTTTCGTCCGAGTCCGACCAACCATCGTTGTCATCATCAGTATCATAGTTGTCCCCGAGGCCATCGCCATCGAAGTCATACTGCTCGCTTGGATCTGTGTCAAACGCATCGAATTCGTCTAAGACGCCGTCGTTATCATCATCGAAGTCTGAGTTGTCCCCCTGGCCGTCAGAGTCAGTGTCGATCCATTCTTGCGGATTATTCGGAAATTCATCAATATCGTCTGCGAATCCATCTCCATCGTCATCCGTATCCATGATATCGCAGATACCGTCTGTGTCTGTATCAACGGGTACTGATGCGTATGATAAGGGATCTGAGCCACAAAGGATTTCATCCGCATCTGAAAAACCATCACCATCATCATTGGCATCTTCGTTGTTCCCAGTTCCGTCATTATCCGTGTCCAGCCATTCAGAGTCGTCAAGTGGGAAATCGTCATTGGAGTCAAGATATCCGTCGCCATCATCATCGTCGTCGAGTTCGTTGCAGAGTTCATCGGAGTCTGTGTCTGATGGCTGGCTGTTGTAGTCCAATGGGTTCGTATTACAATCGGCCTCTTCAGAGTCGTCCCATCCGTCCCCATCGTCATCATTGTCGGCGTTATTGCCGATTCCATCGTTGTCGGTGTCTGTAGTCTCACTGGCGTCTTGGGGGAAGTCATCATCGACATCGTCTGTGCCATCATTGTCATCGTCTGAATCCATTGTGTCACAGATTCCGTCGTAATCGAAATCCGCGGGTGTTGAGTTGTAGTCTTCAGGGTCAGTTCCGCATTGAATCTCTGTTGTATCTTGCCAGCCGTCGTTATCGGTGTCTAGGGTGAAAACGTTCACTGTGAAGTTGTAGAATCCCTCCCCTGTTATCGCCATTGCCCTCAACAACACATCCTGGCCACTTACCTCGGGACCATCTGAGGTAACGTATTCGGCTCCGTTGTTGTTCAGTGACGAGTCAATCAGTGTGAGATTTGACTCCCAATATAATACTAGATATCCTGTGACGTTTGTGGATGACATGTTGACTTCCACGCCGTAGTCAGTTGGAACTGTGAAAGAGTACCAGTCATTCGGATCATCGCTGGCTGATTTCCAGCCTGTGAAGGATCTAGTGCTGTTTGAAGTCTGTGGAATTGGTAGGCTCGTAGCGTTACCTAGGTCATCGCCAGCATCGCCTCCTGATAGGCCGTCATCTTGTGAATACGCAGGGTTCCCTGCTATGGAGAATAGGTTCACAGTGAAGTTGTATGCCCCGTAAGAGGGCGAGACTGGCCAATCTTTGATCTCAAGGTAGGCCGTTGATGAGCCTATGTCCGTCCCGTTACTTCCTACCGTCTCTGGTACGTTGCCTGTGAAAGCTTCGTCCAGCTCCGTCCCGTTGGAGTCGTAAAGCCACATATCAAAGTCCGCGCTTGAATTGTGGTACATCTCGACGTAAATCCCGTACCCGGTGGGGACGTAGATTGAATACCAGTCGTCGTCGTTCACGGACGATAGGTTAGCTTGGAATGTGGTGGAGTTTGTTGCGTTGGTAGTCCCGTTGGACAGGGTCAAGGGCAGTGCATTCGACATCGACCCACCTGCGTCTTGTCCGCTACCAGCATCGTTTCCGATCCCTCCAGAGCCGTTGCCTGCTGAGAATATCTCGATTTGCATGGTGTATTGTCCTGAACCCAGATATTGGTCCACCCAGATGTATACGGTGCTTCCTCCAACGCTAGTCCCATTGGAAGTGACATAATCAGATTGTCCGGTTCCATTCGTGCTTGAGTCGATTTGTGCGCCCCCTGATGATTGTAGGATGAGATCGAAATCGGAGTTTGCGGGTATGCTAATGGTGACGGCTATTCCTGTCCCCCACGACATGTTGACGGCATAGTAGTCGTCTGTGTCAGATCCTTGAGTTAGGTTCCCGTAGTAAGTGGAGTTGTTTGCAGGCAGGTATGTCGCGCTGGATGCATTGCCTCCAGCGTCCGATCCTGAACCCGCGTCATTCGCCAATACTGACCCTGAGAGCAAGGAAATCAAGAAAATACATGATATAATGGAGGCAGATGTCTGTTTGGAGGCGAATGGTCGTGTTTTCCCCGTGTCAATCATGCTTTATCGTAGGGGGCGGATGACTTAAATCGTAGCTGAGTTGTTTGCTTTAGCTAAATTCTCAATAACTGTAGAATCCCTGTCCCGATTTACGTCCTAGCTTTCCTTCTGATACCATGGTTACCAGTAGTTCCGCCGGGGCGTATTTTTCGTCCTCTAGACCGTCTCTGAGTACGTTCATTATGTGCAGGACTGTGTCTAGGCCGATTAGGTCGGCTAGTGCGAGAGGCCCTATTGGGTGGTTCATCCCTAGTTTCATTATGCCATCAATGGCCTCAGGTTCGGCAACTCCCTCTTGGAGTGCTAGGATCGCCTCATTTAGCATCGGGCAAAGAATGCGATTGCTGATGAAGCCAGGAGAGTCATTGCACTGAAGGGGGGTTTTTCCCATTCTCTCCGACACCTCTAATATAGCTCTGGTGACTTCTGGGAGGGTCTGGTTTCCGTTTATTATCTCGATTAGTTTCATTATCGGGACCGGATTCATGAAATGCATTCCGATGACCCTGTCCGGGCGATTGGTGGATGCCGCTATCTCGTCGATGGATATGCTTGATGTGTTAGTAGCTAGTATGGCGGTTTCCTTGCATATTCGATCCAAGTCTGAAAATGCTGAAACTTTCAGTTTCAGGACTTCGGGTATGGCCTCTATGACAAGATCAGCACCGGACGCTGATTCTCTTGAGACTGAGGTGGAAATTAGGTTGATTGCTGATTCGGCCTCCTCTTCAGACATTCTGCCCTTCGAGACTATCCTGGAAAGGGATTTTTCTATGGTTGTTAGCCCCTTGTCCACATACTCCTGCTCAATGTCAATCATTACCACCGGGTAGCCAGCGCAAGCAGCTACTTGGGCAATTCCGGCACCCATCTGACCGGCCCCTAGGACCGCTAAACTCTGTATTTCCATGAATTGCTGAGGGGGAGATGGCGGTTATAGTTGCCTGATGGAGACCCTCCACATGGACTAGTCATTTTAGGCTGATCTGTTCTAGAATTGTCTCAATCTCAGTTCCATATTCGGGAGTATCTATTTCTTTTCTGCCCCTGGAAAGTCTCCTCACTGCCAGGATGGTCGAAGTGAAAATCAGCAGCCCCGCGATTGAGAACCAGATTAGCATGGGGCCCATGCTCCTGGCATCGTCAATTGCCCACTCTGGCCATTCCTGCATCAAGACCTGTATCTGTGCGCTGGCCTCGTTATTTGCGTGGTCCGTCGATATAACGTAGATTATGTGCTTGCCTGGAGTGTCCAGAATCTCCAACTGTGCTGAGAACGAGCCGTTTGAAGGGCATACAAGAGAGAATGAGTCTACGTCACTCCAAACTAATGTGTTCGTGCCAGTTTCACAAGTTCCTTCTATGACTCTCAATTTTGAAAGGGTTGAGGTCCGGTTTGTTCTTTCTTCGATATTTATCGCTGGTGGAATTGTATCCCTGACTACTGAAAGTTCGTAGGCATCTTTCTGATCTAATGAGCCGACAAGTAGTGTAAATCTATTCTCACCCTCCTCCAATTCAAACGATATTGTCTCCACGTCAGATTCCGGCATCAGAAGATTCGTTTCCCCGGATGCGTGCTTTGACCAAGTTATCTCCTGCCCCGGACCGAGCTGTATGGTTGCCATTACCTGCGAGGAGGAAACAATGCCACCGTTCCAATTTGCCAGTACCAAGGTGTCATAGATAGACTCATCCAGTGACATAGTCCTGCAGTCCAATGCGTGGTTGTTGTTATTTCTGTTCAATGTCCCATCTACCGCGTACAGGCACAACTCATGGCTACCAGTTCTGGGAATCTCAAATGAGTGAGTCCCAGAAGAGGAAAGTCCACTAATCAGAATCTCGCCATTCATGGTGAATTCGAAAGTGACTGGCTCGGAGGAGGACCAGGATAAATCCTGCCTATGTTCGAATAGAATATGAGAGTTGGACATACTAAGGCCCCAATCAATTGAAGGAACGGTTTTGTCGACATGAATCGGCCAGGATTGAGATGCGGAATTGTTCGTCCAGTCCATTAACTCCAGGTTGATATCATATTCTCCATCGGGGAGTCCGGTGGTCCCCAAGGGGAGTGAGATTGTGTATTTCTCCTGTGCACCCCCTTTCTCATCCGATTCAGGGTGGCCTGTTGAGGTGTTGAATACTGCTGGTCGTGAGCCTACACTATCGCACTCTATAGTCGAATAATCCTCGGATACGGAGTTGATGGAGAGGCACCAATGCATTGTATCGGAAGGTATCTTCAGGACCAAATTTCCACTGGATAAGTTTACTGGCTCGAGTAAATGGGATGACTGGTAGGTATTTCCCTCCTGATCGTAAAGCGTGTCGAACTCTACGTCATCCGGAGGTTCGGGGTCGTAGACAACTTGGAATTGTCTTGAAACAGTGTTTCCTGCGACATCAGAAACCGCCACCTGGAAAATGCTGGTGCCCTCGACAAAATAGTACGGCATCCCTGTTGTCTCATCAAAGCCAACCTCGGCATCCTGAAGGAGGAATGAGTGTTCTGCGAATCCCTCCTCATCTAGTTCTACGATACTCCCGGAGTGAGTGAAGGTAGCGCTGGGCTCCGTCCATATTCTGTATGTCATGACCTGATTGCTGGTTATATCGGGAATCTGGCTTATCATGACATCGGGGGCAGTGCTATCAAATGACAACGAGAGGAAGGCCTGGGACGAGAAGCCAGAGTGGTCTGTGACTAATAGGACGTAATCATGCCACTGCTCGATTTGGGGCAATGATGAGTTAATCCAGATCTCCCTCAGAGTGACATTTTCTGGTATGGCGGAGTGATTCCCATGATTCCATAGGGTTGTCAAATTGTGGTGGTTCCCCTGTGTATCCAGAGCATGTACTGAATTGGCATTGGGTATGATTGTCTTGTTGTCCCTTGGTAGCCATTTGACCTGGTCTAGCTTGAAGCCTATCCCAGTATCGATAGCATGGATTTCTATCGGGGTCGAGCTGTTGTGGTATGACATGTTTTCTGGACTTGAGAAGTTCACTACGGGTGGAAGCTCGAGTAGCTCATATACGTAAGGTACTTGGAATTTTATCGAGCCATTCAGTTCGATCTCTACATATCCTTGCCATGTACCCGCAGACTCTGGCCTGTCGAATTCCAGACTGACCTGCACGGCAGCTGTAGGGTCTTCATTTGCGAGAGCCGTTGACCCATCTGGCCATATTGAGTCAATCTCAAATTTTGAAAGGCTGATTTGGTTTGTGATTCTCAAATCATCCCCTCCGAACTCTTGGATTGTTATCTGGAAGTTCATGGTGCCCCCCGGGACATCGTATCCAAGGACGGCTATTCCGTACAGGCCATCAGTTAGGTCAGATCGTTCTATCTTCTCGGATGAGTCAGACGAAGTCGACTTTGCGATCTCCTCATCGCTACTGAAATCTCCATCACCATTTTGGTCCCTAAAGAGGTATAAATCGATATCTGAGTCATCAGACAGGGAGTCTTCGGATGCCACATCTATCTCAATTGACAACGACTTGGAGTTGTTCAGTGTGATGTTTCTCCACCAAGAGGCTGACATTTTGTTTCTACCATCATCCTGGGCGGTTTCATTAGGGAGGAATATGGGTTGGGACCACCCGTATGACGTCACATTATCCACTGAAAGTGGAACCGTTGATACCAGATGTACAGCCTCAACACCACTTCCTTCGTTCCAGTCTGAGACTACTTTCTCAAAGCCTGATCGTTCAGCCGCAATATATCCCACGGATATGTTCAGAGGATTATCATTCGAGCCAACTCCATGCAGAGCTGTGTGCAATGCCAACTGGTGCACACCAGGGGTCACGGGAACTGTGAACACCTCCCGGGAGGTCCCAGTGTATGTTCCCCAGTTGTGAGATCCGGAGCCCGCATAGTTGTTCACGGACCTCTTCTCTATGTAGAACGTTGAATTTCCATATGGGGTCGAGTCATCGGACGAATATCCATGTGGCGTCTCTGAGAGCCACATGACATCTATGTCCGTGTATGGGTTGTCATCCCAGTCCACGTCGATTATTGCTGTTCCCCCAGTGGCCCATTCATCTGGCCATTCGATCGATAGGAATCTCCAGTCACCGCTTTCAGCTCTCCAATCCCATCTGGTGGCACCAGAAATCCACTCCTCTGAGTACAGGGTCTGATTGGTTACGTTTCCGTCAATGGGCCGAGCGTCAATTGAGAACGGTCCGACCCAAGGTACATTTGTTACCACAGGTAGGGTCCAGCTCCTATTGGAATCGGATTCTAGGGGAGAGCCATCAGAGTCTAAATCAGTGGATTCTATGAGCAATCCATGTTGGTGAAGACCTGGCTCTGAGCCTGGGGGCACTGATACAATCATGGGTACGGAAGTAGTCTGATTGGGCTGTAGTGTGACCTCCGAGGGAACGGATATCCACTCGTCTGGGTTAGTACCGAAAGAGGTCCAGTCGATCTCAATCCTAACCGGTTCATCCGAGAGTTGGCCGTTGTAGTTCCAAACAGCCAACATGAGTCCGTCACCTGAGTCTTGTAATGGATTACCCATCCGAACCTCTGCATTCGGTCCATCGGACCTCCAGTATGTTACTTCTTTCAACTCGCTCTCCTCCGTCCAGTCTTCAGAGTCAACCATCGAGTCATTGTCTAGATCTAGGACGAATATGCCATCTCCATCCTCATCCTCCCATTTCATTATCTCAAGGAAGACACGTTCTTCTGAGCTCCTATCCTGATTCACATCGAAGTGGGAGTATTCAATCGTAGCCCTCGCTCTAAATTGTCTCGTATCAGGCCTTAGTTGGAGGCTTGGGTCTGCATCTAGGTGTATTGGGATTAGTAGATCGGGCCTACTACTTTGATGTCCATCCCATGTGGAGTTCTCACCCTCATCTGTACCGTTCCCTGTACTATTCCATATCCTAATGTCATGAGAAAGTGGGGAGAAGGAAGTCGCGTCAATACTTAGGCTGATTTCGGATTGACCAGTGTTGGTGAAATCGATATCTGTAATCTGGGTCTCACCGGGCCTCAATAAATTCAGGTTTGCTACCCTGTGTTGGCCCTGAAATGAGCCACTGTTCCAGTGAGAAGGGGTGGCCCACCAACTCCCGTTATTCCCATCCAATGTCCGTATTGCCGTTGATGCATTGAACCACCCTCCGCCTTGAGTGAAAGGTTCGTACCCCCTGTCGTCAGAAGTAGACATCACAAGATCCCTAAACTCCTGAGATGCGGGGTATTCCCCAAGATTTTCTTGCCAAGCCTCCGCTACCAACGCCATTAGGCCTGCTACTACTGGAGTAGCCAAACTGGTCCCTCCCCATGTCCTCCATGCGGAATTGGCATCATCCCTAGTATTAAGGGGGATATCCCCTGTTGCAGACCATCCCACGGCTACTACATCGGGATCCATCCTTCCAAGGGCGTTTGGACCCCTATTTGACCAAGGTGCAATCTGCCCCCAGGTGCCGCTTGATCTGCTACTGAAAGCACCCACAGAGAAAACTCCATTGGATGCCCCTGGGGACTTTGTAGTGCCAAAACCGTGCCCTCCGTTACCAATGGCCACCGCGTACGAAGTATTGTTGTTGTAGAATCTTGTTAGCCAGTCGAGGTAGAGAGAATACGGATCTGCCCCTGCTTCATCCACAGAGGAATAGCCGAAGGAGAAAGACCCTATGTGGGGTTGATCGGGGGTGTCTGTTAATCCGTCGTAACCTTCAGCTATGAACCTCCAAGCATCGAGAGAGTGCCCCCCTGAGTAGTGGTTACCAATGGCCGATATAGTGGCATTAGGAGCCATTCCCAGTACCTTGCCATCGCTCACGACCCCTTGTGCAGATATGGCACTTGCACAGAGCGTGCCATGATTGCCAGACTCGAGCATGAATAGAGTGAGATTGCCTGGCCCAGCGACTCTGTCGGAATATCCGTGCCTTGCGGCATATGTGTCCCCATAAGGCACTCCTAAAGCTCCATCCGAGACCCAGTATACCAGACCTCCTGAAACATCCCACAGGCCATCTCCGTTGGTGTCAAGACCTGATGTCTCCTCTCCAGGACGCATTGGGACTTCGTCTCCGAACTCACCGTCCCTATCCAAATCAGCATAAACGGTCTTGTACTCGCCTGAAGCCATATCATCAACTACTAGAATTGGCACGTCTCCTCCTTGCTTGGACCTGAGCGTTGAGTCGGGGTGTTCACCTATGTGGTATTCACCCGAGAGAGACATGTTTACGCCTGAAATATTCAGACCTGAGACATCTAGTAATCCGTCTGAATTGTTGTCTTCATCGATTGTTGAGGTATCTGCGTACCATGTAGATCGAGCGGGATATGCCTCACCATGAACCATCCAGTTGTACATACTGTTGTGGTCTAACATCAGTGGCCAGCCATTGTAGGGTGAGTCGTCAAATGTGACCCGCGCCTGAGTCCCATTCAAATCTGGGTGTGCGAAGTCCACACCAGTATCTGCTACGGCGACAATGAGGCCGTCGCCTGAGTATCCGCTTTGCCATGCTTCCGTTGCACCATGAATCTCCCCAGTCTTGACTGAGTTAGGATCGATACCGGGAGGCTCCTGGAATGGCTCAATTGAATAAGGCTCTGGGGCCTTCTGCGCATCAATAACCGCTATGACTCCTTCGACCCCAGGAATCTTTTGAACTAGCTCAGAAGAAACCCAGAATGTTCTGTGATCGATTACCCCATCGGTGGTTTCTTGCTGTATCAAAACCTCCCCCTTTGATGCTTTCGCCTGCTCCTCAAGGGCCCCATTCTCCAACTGCCAGAACTCGAGATTCTGTAGCGACTTTGTGATGACGGTGACTCTAGATTTACCGTTGTCTCCGTCTAAATCGCCAATGAGCGAAGGATCGACCCAAGGCTCTAGCTCTTCTTCGAGGGGAATTAAGTAAGGGTCTGGATTCTCTTGGTCAGAACTCTGATCAACGTGTCCGGCATTTGCCTCGAACCCCATTGACGCGGAGGTTGTCTGCATCAACATGAGGCAAACTAGGACCATAGCTGAACGTTGAGCCATGATACATCGTGAGAAGGCGGTTCTTTCATTCTGCCGGCCCCGTGCCTAGTGCACTCTCGCCCGTCAAGTCCAAATCATATACCACGCGCCACAAGCCCGAAGTCCCGTAGTGTAGTGGTCCATCATCTCAGGTTTTGGTCCTGGGGACCCTGGTTCGAATCCGGGCGGGACTACCACTATCTTTCTATGGCGTCATGATCTACCTTGAGGTCTCTAGTGATATTCTTCTGGTGCCCCTCGAGGGTGCCTCCGCCAATTTCCAATAATTTGGCGTCCCTCCACAGACGTTCGACAGTATACTCCCCGACATATCCGTACCCTCCAAGTACCTGTATCGCCCTGTCCGCAATGTTCTTGGCAATTGTCGTTGCGAATAATTTGACTCCATCTGAGTCCAATCTGTTTCCTGACTTGGCTAAGTCGATTTGTCTCGCAGTGTCATAGACATAGGCCCTCATCGCCCTGTATTCCGCCCATGACTCCGCTATGTGTCTCTGGATCTGGCCAAAATCCCTGATTTCCCTTCCAAACGCTTGTCTTTCGCTAGCATAGCTGTTCATTGCAGAGAGGCACCTTCTGGAGATTCCCACTGCCATCGCTGCTAGGCCGAGCCTCTCCAGCTCTAGATTTCTCATCATGTGAACCATGGATTCTCCGGGTAAGCCGACTACATTTTCGGGTGGCACAACGCAATCTTCGAAAACTAGCTCTGCAGTGTTGCTGGCCCTCATCCCGAGTTTGTCGAAAATCTTCTGGCCGACGGAAAATCCAACGGTGCCTTTTTCCACGAGGAAGGTGGTGATTTCCGCCCTTCCTCTATCGTCAGTTCCTGTCTTGGCATATAGCCAAACGATGTCTGCAGTTCCTCCATCGTCATCTATAGAGCCGTTGGTTATCCACATCTTTCTCCCATTGATCACCCAGTTTCCATCTTCCCTCTGAACAGCAGAGGTCTCCATGCCAAGGACGTCTGTTCCATGATCCGGCTCGCTCATTGCCATGCATCCAATCCACTCGCCGCTGCATACCTTTGGTAGAATCCGCGATTTCTGATCAGCATTTCCATTTTGAGCGAGATTGTTTACCATCAGTTGGTCATGAGCGAGATATGCAAGGCAGAAAGCTGGGTCGGAGTAGGAAAGTTCCTCATTGATAATTGCGACTGCCGTTGCATCCATTCCGCCTCCGCCGAATTCTGAAGGTACTGAGATTCCCAGAAGTCCTGATTCTCCAAGTGACCTGAATAAGCCAACGTTGAATTTTTCATCTCTGTTGTACTCAAGCGCTTGTGGCTCTACCTCGTCAATAACAAAACTCCTAACCATCTCCCTGAGCATTGCGTGTTCATCGGTTGGATTGGCGATGTCGAGTGTCCTCCAGTCCTCTTCCATGTATCTGCCACATGGTCTAGGCGTAAGAGTGATTCGGGTCGCACGCCTACGGCGTGACACGTCGGCTGTCCCGGGGGAAAGGTATCGTCTCCCTAATGTGATCAGCACCCGATAGCCAGGCACAAACTCTGTCTATCCCCATTCCGAAGCCCCCGTGTGGGACACCTCCGTACCTCCTTATGTCAATGTAGAATTCATATGGCTCCCTTGGAGTTCCCTCTTCGTCTATTCTCTCGAGTATTTCCTTTTCCGACCAGGTTCTTTCCCCTCCTCCGATGATTTCTCCATAGCCCTCGGGAGCAAGTAGGTCGTGACAGAGAACATACTTCGTATCTTCTGGATCAGGCCTGTGGTAGAATGGCTTGGCTACGCGGGGATAGTGGGTAAGGAAATGTGGTACTTCGAAGTCTTGGGTTAGGATTTTTTCNTTGCTGTAGTCTAGATCCTGGCCCCACTCTATCTCGACGCCCTTGGACTGCAGAGTTTCGACGGCTTCGTCATATCTCATTCTCGGATACTTGGAGTCTGCGTATTTTTGAATCATTTCTACGTCTCTTCCTAGCTCAGACAATTCATCTTCTCTTTCTTCGACTAGTGATTGGGCTATGCTTCTAACGAGGGCCTCTCCATGTTCCATCACTTCCTGATTACCCCCCCATGCTATTTCCATTTCAGCATGCCAGAACTCAGTCAGGTGCCTTCTTGTCCTGCTTTTTTCAGCTCTGAAAGATGGAGCAATAGTGTAGAGTCTCTCCAGTGCTGGCATAGCTGCCTCTGCATACAATTGCCAAGATTGAGTGAGATATGCCTTTTTCCCGAAATAAGGTACTTCGAAGAGGGTGCTTCCACCCTCAACGGCCCCTGCTACGAAGTTAGGAGCCTGATATTCAATGAAATCTCGGTCTCTGAAGTAGGAATGAACAGCACCGAAAACCGTTGACCTAATCTTCAACATCTTTGTCATCCTACCAGTCCTCAAGTACAGGTGTCTGTTATCGAGGAGGAATTCAGTTTCCCCCCCATCGGCCTCTGCCATGGCTGATTCTGTGATTGGAAAAGGACTATTCGGGTTTACGGCCCCAACTACAATTCCTGAGCTTACCGAGAGTTCGTAGCCATGCTCCCTGTCAGTCCTGACGACCTTTCCTGTGACCCTGACACTCGATTCTATCAGAGCACCAGACAGGGCATCGAAACATTCGTCATCGACCTCGCCTTTTTTGATCACGCACTGCAAAGATCCTGTTGAGTCTCTGAGGACCAAGAATCGAATTTTGTTCGAGCCCCTAGTCCTATGGACCCACCCACAGAGCTCGACGACCTCCTCATCATGAGAACCGACAAGGATGTCTCCAATCCAATACTGCTTTGGCACGGCCTCCTGAGGGGCCCGTGGTATATGGTTGCCTCGCTGGCGCCACGCGGTGGTGCTGGCGGGTCTGACGGGGTTCGAACCCGCGACCGCCCGGTTAAGAGCCGGGTGCTCTACCTGACTAAGCTACAGACCCGACCATCCGAATCGCTATCCCATTTTAATGGCCTCGGATGACAATCAATTTAGTCTGCCATTGGGATTTACCAAAATCTCGACCCCTGACGAAGATGATAGTACTACTGCATCACAAATTCCGATAAACAGTCCTACTTCGATTACCCCCTTAATTTTGGAGATAGTTTTCTCCAAATCTGCGGGATTTGTGATACTAGGGCCGAATTCACAGTCAATGATGTATCCACCATTATCTGTTATGAAAGGTTCGTTTTCCAATGTCCCCTTCTGTCCTGAAGCCCTTATTCTTACTTCTCCTAGACAAAATCCATTGATCTCTTCTATAACCGAATCGGATTGAAGTGGATCGGCCTCGATGGGTAATTTGAAACTCCCGAGAATATCAACTCTCTTACTATCATCAGCTACTACGATCATTGATTTTGAAAGATTTGCGACAATCTTCTCCCTCGTTAGTGCTCCGCCCCCTCCCTTGATGAGTGAGAAATCCCTGTCGAATTCATCGGCACCATCAATTGTTAGGTCCAGTGACTCTACCTGGGAAATTTCGATCAGAGGGATATTGAGGGACTCGGCCAGTACCCTTGTAGCTTCACTGGTTGGTACTCCTGTAATTTCAAGACCCTCTTCGTCCATCATTCTGCCGATTTCGATGATTGTATGCTTAACGGTTGATCCGGTTCCAAGACCAATTATCATTCCGTTTTTCACATATTTACACGCTGCTATTCCTGCCTCTCTCTTTAGTGACTCGGCATCGGACACAGGGCTCTGTTAGTAAGAACGTAGATGATTATTTCCAAAATTTTTTGATTTTTTCTGACCGTTGGGTTCTTGGGCACCAACGTGGCGGACAGTGTGAGGGAGCAGGAGGGTCGCTGACAGTGTACGACACTGAGGAAAGTCCCCTCTCCGTGATGCGAGTGGCTCGACGCAAGTCGGGGGTCCGGGAGGGCCGGCTCTGCAACAGAAACGAACTGCCCCGGGAGTACGATGAATCCGTAAGGAGGAGGTTTCCCGATGGTAGCTGGAACGAGCAACCCCGCTGGAGCAAGTCCAAGCAGGCCCGTAGTGCATCAACAGGGCCGGGTAGGATGCATAGTTGAATGCGACCAGCCGAAAGGTGAACAGAAAGGGGCTTATTCCCTGCACCCTCATCAATTTCTCATCAGACTACGTCAGCAGGGTCTACTATAGCTTGCAATACCGAGGTTTCGGATATTGTCCCTCCATCATCGTAGTCCAGCCAAGCTCCGTTCAATGTGATTCTTGACCTTAACTCGTTGTAAACTACAATTATTGTGGGAAGTAGTATGGCGCTGGTAAGTAGTGCTAGAGCGATTAATGCCATCATTAGAAGGAAGAAATTTTGAAGGCCGGGAATTGCTACGAAGAGGCCTGCGGCTAAACCGGCACACGTCGTAGCAGTAGTCTCGAAAATCGTACGTCCCGTTGTGACGACGGATCTGACTATGCCCGCAGGAGTCTCTCCCTCGTCTCTAATCCTGTCTATGATGTGAATTGAGTCGTCAACGCCTATTCCGAAGACTATGGTCCCTATCATCGCGGTGAAGACATTGACATTAACTGAACCCCCTCTCATAAGTAGAGGCTGCCATAACACCACAACCGCCACTGCGGTCATCGTAAATATCGCTAGTCTCGGGGATCTAAACAATACGGCCATCGCAAAGAGTAGGATTATCATTGTCCATATTGTAGTCTCATTCTGAGCCTTGTGGATTCCAGAGTTAATGTCGATTGAGATGGGGAGCCCTCCAGTTAGCTTGGAGTTGATGACTCCCTCGTCGGCAAGTGTGGTGGACCTGCACTTCGTGGCACCTTCACACCCTCCTTCCGAGAGGAATCCGTCAATGGTATCTCTAAGCCCAGTTGCGTCTTGGATGTTGATGTATGGTTGCCATGCGTAGACTAGGGTCTTGGTCTCCCCAGTCCCCTGATCAGCATTCATCAGCATGGACCTTATCTCCGGACTCAGAGTATCGAAAACAACGTTGACCATGTCCTCCTTCGAGGACAGTGTAGTGAAAGCTAGATCGCCGCTTGTCAGGCATTCAATCTGCAATGGGTCATCCCAACAAGAAGAGTGAAGGATGTCCCACAACGACCTATCGAATGTCTGCTGCCCGGTAACATCATCTTGTACATGAATCGCTTTCAGAATGTCCACAATGCTCGTTGTGTCGGTAAATTCTACATTGTCGACCTTGATTTGCATTGCTTCTATCGAGTCCAGGACAGGTATGTCTCTTATTGGGGCCGTGCCATTGAACGAGCCTCTTTCAGTGGCATCGATGATGAACAGATTTGTTTGTCCCCCTTCGAACTCATAGCTATACTCCCTGAGGGCTTCATATGATTCCAATCCGGGTGGGACCTCATCAGACGATCCAGTAATGTCCTTGCCGAGTTCTTCCTCAAGAATCATGACTCCGCCAGCAGTAGTCACGATTGCTACTAGCATTACCACGATGGTGAACCTGACAGGAACCTTGCCTATAGACTCCCAAACTACATCCAGAATTCCGAGGGCGATTGTCAAGGACAGCATAGATGCTATGATCAGGGAGTTGATGGTCGACATTGCGCCGGAATATGACAGAGCGAAGGCCGCAATTGCTCCGATAGCTATCGAAACGTAAACAGTTTGATTCGTAGACATATCCATGTTTCCTGTTGATTTCCTGTATCTCAGTAGCTGGATAAGAGCTGGGACCATCACCATAGAAAGGAGGAATGTTACGAAGATGCCGAGCAAGAGTGTGGTACCTACTGTCCTCATGGGCTGAATTGGAACAAGGCTGTCCCAAGTGAGAACGCTGAAACCAATAATTGTGGTTAATGCCGATAGGAAGATGGCGTGTCCAGTTGTCATGGCCGCTCTTACGGTCGCAGTGAGGCTGATTAGTGGGTCCCATGGGTCAATCGATTCAGTCTCTAGGCCATCTCTTTTCAACTTCCAAGACCTTTCCAGATGATCCTCAATTAGCTGTTGCCGATTTTCCTCGATACGATTCGTCAGATGAAGTGCGTAATCTACACCCAAGCCTACCAATATCGGACCGGCGGAAATAATCATTGGCGTTAGCATGATATCAAGAATCACTGTGGTTCCGAAGGTTATCGCTAGACTCATCGCTATTGGCGTTCCACAGATGATTATGACCTTCGCATTCCTGTGGAGAATTAGCATTGCGAGAGCTACCAAGGCCAAGCTGGCAGGAAGCATTGTCTCGACCAATTCTAGGTATATGGCGTCAGATACGTCATGAAGGACAGGGGTGAGTCCCGTTACTGTCACCGCTCTTCTGGGCGGGATGTCATCAAGTCTCTCAGTATCCATCGTTGATGTCAACTCGTAGGTTGTGTAGCAAAGCTTGCAGTTTTCCTCTAACTCGTCGCAGACACCACTGCCATCATCATCGCAACCCTCGCGGATTTCCCCGTCAGGTCCTAGGCCATGGATGTAGGCCTCGGCAAAAGCTAGGAATGCCTTGTGGTCTTTGACTTGGCCGAATTTAGGATCGTCTCGAGGAGGTATATCGGTCCCCCCCATATCGAATGATATTCCCATAATTATGACCCCAGTATCCCAAATTCCATCACCATTGGTGTCCCTGACCATTGACTCCATCAGAGACCCAGCATTTTCCACGAACTGATCGACTCTCTCTTGCTCATCTGGAATCTCATACCCGTAGTAAGGGTTGAGGCCTGCAATGGCGCAGTTCTGCCCATCACTAACGGGGAGTCCGTGCTTCTCCATAGCACAATTGAATCTCCAAGAAGAAGAGTTTGCCTCTTTGATTACCTGGGAGGGAGATAGGACCCACACGACCCCATCATTCATTCCTCTGTCGCCCTTGTCCCAGTCTAATCCTCGATCGAAAGTCCCCTCTCCTGAGGTATCATCCCCTTCAATCCAAGACATCTGCGACAGGACGTTGACAGAGGTTATGTTCTCTTCGGTTCGTTCTGAGATTGAGGCGATTGAGTTGCCGGTTTGGAGGTAAATTATGACCACATCAGTTGACCATTGTTCCCTGACCTCCGACAGCAGGTCAGAAGAGTCTGCCCCATCAGGAAGATATACCTCAACATCGCCATTTATTTGTTGTTGGAAGTCCATGGCGAATTGCCCGATAACGGATGTGACCAATAACAAGAATGCGACAAAGATACCCGGGCTCCTCAAAATCGTGGCGTACGCTAACTCGTTCAACCTTCGGTAAGAAGAATGTGCTATGTCGGCGGCGTCATCAACCAGTTGGCCTACAGTATCGATGGCGTTTCCTACAGGGCCCTCATAAAACACTCTTCTAGCAGAGTTTACGCCCTCCCTTATCGGCTGGATTTTCTCGAAAAAGGATTGCCAAAACTCCTCCTCATCATCTACTGATTCATCAGCCGATTGAGAGAATCTGTCCACAGCTACCTCATCGCTCACAATATGTGGCGGTAACACGCCCCAAATGAGCATTGGCATCTAATGGAATTCCAAAGTACCTAAATTCAAGGAAAATAATAACTCCTCAGACTGACTCATTGGGTAAATAATCAGACTACAATCTCAATTGGGCATAACCATGTACCATCAGACTCTAAGATGAATAGTCCCTCGGAAGTATGATGGCGAGGCGTAGGGCGAAGGCAGCACCTAAGGGCAAAGATGAGGATGTTAGAACAGTAGCAATGCTCGTTACCGCGGGAATAATCAGCCTGGTTGTTGCAATTTCTGTAATTCTGGCACCTATACCTCAAGTTGGCCCTGACGAGGGGAATCAAGCGCCTGATTTTGTTGCGGATGCCTACAATGGATTTGGATGGAACGAATACAGGCTCTCCGACAACTATGATTGGGACTGGAACGGATCATCGGACAGTAAGTGGATGTTGATTTATTTCATGGACACTGACTGTCCGTATTGTTGGGTCGATGGTGATGAAATGAGTCAGCTCCACTCACAGTGGTCTGATAGGGTAAACTTCGTCACGGTCGCAGCTGAGCTGAGCATTCCTAATCATGACAGCACCAGAGGAGAAATTGAGGCATTTAGAGACAAAACCTCGTATTTTGGATGTAATAGTGACAGAGACGACTGTATCGACAGGCCTGGAACACCAAATGACTGGCCGTATATCGATGATCGATCCATGACGATAATGAACATGTGGGGCCTTTCAGGGACACCTGTTTCATTTATCCTTGAGCCTGATGGTACTGTAGCTTGGAATAAGAATAAACATCAGGGGCAAGGAGGAGATGGAGAGGAGCTTTCAGAGGCCTTGCAAAGGCTGGTAGGTGGTCAATGATGAGCGTCATCACTCCCCCACTGATGGCTTTCATAGCGGGAATAGTGGTTTCTAGCTACCTATTGATCAAGGCCAAAGATACTTCAGGGGAGCAGGGTACATTAGGGGTACTAAACGCGAGCATGGGATTCTCAGCTGTAGGCATAATGGGGTCCGGATGGACTTGGGCAATACACAACTCAATGATAATGGGGTCTTCCTCGATGTGTGCTACGGAGGGGCTAGTACAATGTGGTTCGGTTATTGGAGACCCCCAGTGGAATAATCTCTTTGGAATCCCATGGGGGCTAATTGGGATTGTCTCTTTCGCCCTGATATGGTTCTTTGTCCTTTCAATCAGGATGGATATACACGCTAAGTGGGCGTCCGGGTATGTAGATTTACTGTTCTACGTCAGTCTCGCAGGAGTTCCATTCGTTATATGGCTGGTTTTAGTGGAGCTGACAATGGTTGACGGAGCACCACACATTTGCCCTTACTGCACTGTTATACACATAGCCCTGATTGGCATGGTTGCCTGTTCCTACTCCCTCAGGCAGAAGAGAGACACTGGGACATGGTCCTGATCCTGCTTCCGATGAACTCAAGTCCGCTTGCATTCTCCAAGCACCATGCACCTAGTTACCGGAGGGGCCGGTTTCATCGGCTCCCACTTAGTTGACGCCCTAGTATCTCGAGGAATCAATGTAAGAGTATTCGACAACTTTTCAAGTGGTAGGGAGGAATTCCTGTCCCATCATCAGGGAACGGGAAATGTCGAGGTGGTCCGTGGAGACCTTCTCAACATAGACGAGGTACAGTCTGCAATGTCCGGCATCGAAATGGTCCATCATTTGGCGGCTAACCCAGACATCAGGCTAGGGACAGAAGTAACTGACACTGACCTCAGGCAAGGTACCTTGGCGACATACAATGTTCTAGAGTCAATGAGAAAGGTGGGCGTCAACAAGATCTCTTTCTCATCTTCCTCTGCAATCTACGGAGAAGCTGAGGAAATGCCCACTCCTGAGACATATGGACCTGTGATGCCAATTTCACTTTATGGTGCCTCTAAACTCGGCTCTGAGGCGTTGATAACGGCATGGGCTGGTACATTCGGGGCCAATGCATGGATACACAGGTTTGCCAATATTGTCGGTCCTAGGGGGACTCATGGTGTGATTTTCGACTTCATCCATAAATTGAAGAGAGACCCAAGTAGACTTGAGGTACTTGGAAATGGCATGCAGGAGAAATCGTACATGTCTGCAGAGGACTGTGTGCGTGCAATGGTTCACTTGGTGGACTTTTGTGCGGACAACGTCAGTTTGTACAATCTTGGGACAGGTGACACCTGCTCAGTAAGGAGGATAGCCGAGATAGTTGTAGAGGAAAGTGGACTAGAGGGCGTCTCGATAGAATATACAGGTGGAGATAGGGGATGGGCAGGCGACGTGCCAAAAACATCTCTGGAAGTCGGCCGACTTCTTTCGACGGGATTCGAACCAGATATGGCTTCAGAAGACGCAATCAGGCATACCGCTCGTGCCTTGATATCCGAAATTGGCCTCTAGATGCCCCAGTGATGCCCTGACTTGATAACTCATTTCACCTCGGGAGATATATGAGCAAACGGTGGTACCAAGAGAATCGTCGTGACCCATGGAGAAGGGAGGCACGATCAAAGGGGTATCGGGCTAGGTCAGCTTACAAACTCAAGCAAATCCAAGATAGGTTCTCAGTGATGAGGAAGGGGGATGCCGTTCTCGACATAGGTTGTCACCCGGGAGGATGGACCCAAGTAGCCGTAGAGGAGGTTGGAGAGGATGGATTGGTTGTTGGCGTTGACTTGCTGGCTACCTCTCCCGTAGAAGGAGCTAAGCTGATCATTGGCGATGCCACGGAGGATGCGACAATTACGCAAGTCGAGGAATTCCTGGAAGGCAGGTTGTTGAATGTCGTAATCAGTGATATCTCCCCGAGTCTCACTGGTAGATACGATACTGATCAGGCCATATCTCTGGAGCTGTCCACCACTGTTCTTGATGTGGCGATGGGCGTTCTCCAGCCAGGGGGGACATTCGTAACCAAGACATTCCAGGGAACCGGCATAGAAGGGCTGGTTGATGCCGCCAAGGATAGGTTCTCGAATGTTCAGAGATATGCCCCTACCGCTTCTAGGAATGCCTCGTCCGAGACATATCTAATCTGCAGGAATAAGCTCCCTCGGCCAAGGAGAAGGGCTGATGGAAGAACCGCTATGGAGCAAGTATCAGATCACCTGTCCGATCTAGGAATCGTGACCACTCCAAATGAGAACGAGGAGGATTTGCCTACAATGGTAGGTCTTCGCAGGCTCTCTAAAAAAGAAGAAGAGTGAAGCACAAATTGTCAGAAAGCATCTAATCCTCCACTCCAACCCGAGTCTATGAAAAGAACTGCGATTGTACTCACTCTACTGTTTTCTGTCTCTATATTATCAGGATGTTTAGGAGGAGATTCATCAGGCGAAAATGACGCAGTAGTTACGGACCTTCAAGCACAGATAGACAACCTCACTGTTATCAATCAACAACATGAAGACGATATTAACTCACTCAAGGATCAACTGGCTACATCTTCCTCGCTTGTATCTGAAATCGAGGGTGCACTCAGTGAAGCTAATGATACATTAGAATCCCTAACAGAGACTGTGATGCAAAAAGAATCTCAGATTTCTAATCTCAGCAACCTTTCTGAACAGCTAAGAGAAGAGCTCGAAAATTCAGCTGCACAAAATTCCAGTCACATTTCCAGCCTAGAGTCGCATATCCAAAATATAAGTCAGATGATGGAAATTCTAGAGGATGAGAGAGATGAGGCTTTGGATCAAATATCTCTTAAAGAATCGCAAATCGCTCAATTGACAGATGATCTAGATACTGCCGAGCAGAGAATAGGACTGTTGATTACACATCTCTATTATTCGGTATCTGGTTGTCCTGAATCTAATCCCGGGAATAAATTGAGTATTGGTTTTGATGATGGCTCTCCAGGTGGAATTCAAGGGGATGGAATCCTCACCGGTAGTGAAATCGTATCAACCTTCGGAGAGTGCCCNGGCAATAGCGGGCTTGTGAAAGATATCAACCCATTAGGATCACATAATTCTAATCCGCATTCGATGGTGACAATGGGAGGAGTATTGTATTTCATTGCTGATGACGGCGTACACGGAAATGAGCTCTGGAGGTCGGATGGCACAATGGGGGGCACCAACATGGTCATTGATCTTAATCCGACAAGGCAGATTATCGTTGGAGGTTCAATAGTTGATGAGAATCCAGGTACTGACTTTGGGGAGATAGTAGCAGGGGATGAAAAAATATTCTTTTCTGCTGCGGTAGGAAACGATGAAATCAGAGAGTTGTACGTTAGTGATGGGAGTGGTTCTGGAACTATCAGGATCTCTGAGACCTTCGATTGCGCACCACAATTATTCTCTAATTATCCAGAATTCACATATTCTGGAGTTAATTCGATTTCAGTGATGCCTGCATCAGAAGTTGGGTTCGACACGGCGTACTTTTCAGCTTTCAGATGTTCCTATGAAAACGTAGTTTGCTCGGGTGAGGAACCACATATATCGGACGGCACCGAGGCTGGAACTTTCCAGCTAGTGGATCTTTTTTACGGCAATACGGACCTGACAATGCCCAATGGAGGAAGTATTACTGCTGACTTAGAAGGCAGTCAGCCGAGCGAGTTCACAAGATCTGGAAATAATATCTATTTCAGTGCCAATGCTGACATGGGTGCGGTCTTGACAGACGTCGGTAGGGAGCTTTTTGTGATCAACACTAGCTCTCCAGCGGGAGGAGTGCAGTTAGTCAAGGATATCAATTACGGGAGTAGTGACAGCTCTCCATCCATGTTCGAAAGTATGGGTGGAGAATTATTCTTCAGTGCTGATGATGGAATATCTGGCATGGAGCTTTGGAAGAGCGATGGGACGAATTCAGGTACCGTGATTGTCAGCAACATAGCTGCTAATGGAAGTAGTAGTTGGCCAGGACAAAAGATTTCTGTTGGAGATACTCTCTTCTTCACAGCTAATGATGGCACATCCGGAAATGAGCTATGGAAGAGCAATGGGACGTATTCTGGAACCATGTTGGTCAAGGACATCGTCGCAGGGCCTTCCGATGGAGGAGTTAGTAACATGGTAGAGTTTGGCGGCGAGTTGTACTTCATCGCCTACAGTAGCCCCCCGGGAGTTGGGACACAGGGGACCGAGGTCTGGATGAGTGATGGTTCTGATTCTGGGACTGTTATGGTACACGTTCCCCTGCTGACTGATGGCTCCTCTGCCTCGAGTCTGACACGAGTCGGAGACAGGCTTTACTTCGTCGATGATTTGTACGATGGCTCAGGTGAAGAGCTAATCTCATTTACTCTCGAAGATGGAGTCACATTGGCCGTAGACACCCGGGCCGGGTCACAAAGTTCGGATCCTAGGAACCTAATCGCACTGGGAGAGAAAGTTTTCTTTGTCGGAAATGATGGATCGAGTGGCGGTGAATTGAGGTACCACTGGTACAATCCTGGCCCAATAATGTCGATTCCGAACGCCTAGTTACTCGGAATCCCTGTCGTAGGGAACGATGTTCTGCCACTCTGAAGCATCTGATCGTGAGACAATCGCATGTACCCATTCGGTTTCAGAGACATTGAACACTTCATGAGGAAGGCCCGGCTCAATGTAGAACATGTCACCCTCACTGTGGACAACCGAATTTCTGCAGCCTGGCCCGTACTCGTGCCTCACGCTCCCCTTCAGAAGATAGATCATGACATCGAAATCCACATGGATATGCGCCTTTGCCACACCTCCGGGCGGTATGTAGGCCCTGTTCATTGACAGGCCAGTGGAGGGCGTATTCTTGCCCGATAGGCCAGCCCCATACTCGATATTGTTCCAACCTCTGATCTTCTCCACATTCCTCAGACTCCATATTCCTCCCTCATCTGAAACAAACTCCGATAGGTCGTTCTGCTCACCGGACAACGATAGCTCCTCTTCGCTCACTTAATCACCTCTATTCGGTAGGGGGACCTTCATTTCAATTCATTGCAATGGAGGCCTGTTGCCATCGGTCAACGCTAAAAGGGGGGTGTGGCTCGGCGCCTCGTCGAGGGAATGTAATGACAGCACGGACGAGCACATGCACGGCATCGGGATTGCCTCTGGTAGACTCCAGAAGTACCTCTTTCCCTTGCCCAGAATGCGGTCACGCGATTGGAAGAAGCAGGCGATGCAGACTTCAGGGCGTACCTTACGTTTGCACAGAGTGTGGGTTCCAAGGACCTTGAGGAGGCACTAGTATGGGGCATGTAGTGGTGAAGTACAAAGTAACTATGGATCAGCCAGAGGAAGGGCGACCGGATTATGATGGGATCGCAATGAAAATTGGTGAGCTAGAAGAGGTCCAGACATACGAGATTAAGCCCCTTGCGTTCGGAATGATGTTCATCGAAGTTCAGGCAGTCCTCGAGGACGGAGAGGGAACTGTCGATGAGTTTGAAGCAAGGGTCAGGGAGACTGATCCACTAGTCGGACAGATTGAGACCCTAGAAATGGGAAGACTCTGACCTAATAATGATCTAGAGGGGACCTCATAAACTCCCTCATCAATACTGTTGCGTATGTACCAGGAGGAAGTGTGAAGCTGAGTCTCAGCGAAGCCCCCTCTGGATGCCACCTATCTCCCTCTACAGGGGAATTCTGCCACTTCATTGATGTTTCAGAAGACTCGGGAATGTCTGTGGCTTCCTCTACGGTGAAATCGGTGAAAGGGACCGATAGTGCTCTTCTGGTCCCACTTGTAGAAAGCCTAGGTATCCTTTTTACTCTCCAATTTACGGACCCGAGTCCTGTATCCTCAATAGCCTTGGATTCGGCTTCCCCGGGTTTTCCTTCAGCGACAGAAAGCTCACTTCCTGGGAGAGGGCCTGTAACAGAAAGCCTACCAAGCCTGCAATTTCTCCTGCACCTTTCTAGATTATTCTGACTAACCGCCGCCATCTTGGAGACGTCTATCCTACCGTTTCCCTTTGTCGGGGCAACTATGTCGCCAAGTTCTGGTTCGACCAAGCTCAATCCATTGGAGATTCTATTAGAGATTGTGTGGTTGAATGCCAGGGATTGGAGAGAGTGGACCATCAATAGTTGCAAAGAGTTCGGTAGGGTCTTGAAAGACCCTAACCAATCACCGTCCTTGCCTTCCAGATGGCGTAGCATTTCCCTTTCATATCCGAGATGGCCTGGTATCACTTCCAAACAGGCAGAGGCATCCTTGGTCTCCCTCCACAATTTTCTAAATTTGGAGGTCTCTTCAGTAGATTTATTTCCCTCCATACCCAAGTAAATATCCACTGCAGATTCGTAGTCATCCTCCACAACTGCCATTCCAACAAGTGGGGTAACTGGACGGTTTGCGCCGAACCTCTGTGGCCCGATCCAATTCGGAAAGACGTCTGCACCTAATGAGTTCGCAAGACCTTCTCTTATTCTATTGACCCTTTGTAGGGCCTCCTTGCCGTCCATGGGGCTTCCATCGATATGGCAACACCCTCTCAGAGTTATAGTAAACCTGTTTCCATCATGATCACTCATTCCCACTTTCTGGTGCGTCCTTCCTAATACCTCTATTTCTGAGTCTGGAATATCAACAGCTTCTACCTTTTTGATGTTGGCGTCTATGACCAAAATCTGTGTAGTAACCGCCCTCTTATCCTTCAGTCCAGAGGCAAATATCCTGTTTCTACTGATGCCACATTCCTTAGATAATCTATTCAAGAATCTGTTTGTCTCCCAATTAGTCAAGGTAGCCCGTGCCACCGTAAATCTCCCCTTAGGGTCCAAAGCTGGGACTCTCGAGACCTCTTCTACCCTGAAATCCTCGACCCTGACCTTCAGTAGCCCCCCAACTCCCTCATTATGGAAGGCCCATCCTACGAGGCCCAAGGATTCCTCAATGCCTTCGGAGGGCACACATTCACCATCCTCAGAGCTTGAGACCTGAGAACTCTTTGGATATTCCAGAGCAGAGATCTCTGAATACTTTCTCTGCCTTCTTGCCCTTGACGGCTCGAACATACAATTCTGGCTCGTCTAGATCTGGATGTTTCTGAAAGAAGTTAGCATATTCAACGTTAGGACTCTCGTTGAGCCTTGAACGGAAAAGCTGGAGTGTAGTATGTGTCTCTCCCGTGATCCTAAGTCGAAGTTCTCGGCCATCGTTCATTAGTACTTTTATTGACATGGACAAAGCGCCGAACCGTAGCCCCCTTTTGAGGGCTTTCCTATGTTTCTGGCGCTGAAGGGACCTGCAGTGGCCTAAGTTAAACGATGGACCGGTTTGGCCCTAACCCATGGGACAACCAGATGCGAAGGCTAGATTGGCATCTGTCTTCGAAGTCATGGCCCTCCCTTCCCTAATTATCAGCATCCTGCTTACTGCTATGATGATGAGCGTGATTGTCCCTCTACCTGCATTCACTACTGACTTGGAGTCGTTTTCTCCAGACAGCGAGTCGGAAAAGGCTATGCAAAGGGTTGACAGTAAAATTACTCCAACTGGACACAGGGTGTATATTCATGTGTCTGCGGGGCCCGGTGAAAACATTCTCGACATATCCCGACTCTCAGGTTTATTGAATGACATGGAGTCGCTAGAATCCATATTGCCTGACAATAGCATAACCTCACACATCAATGCCGCCGATGCAATTCAACGCTCCATAGACGAGAGAGACAACGAATCTCGTAGAATCTCAGATTTTTCGGACTGGGGAGAGATTCTTGACTCGATATTGGCAGAGGAGGAAGATTGCATCGAAGCATCCTCAGACGAACGGGTACTTGCAACGGCAAGTTTTGCTGCGTCCGCAATGTTGCATACCGACTTCGAGTTCGATCAAGTTTGTGAGTGGTTGGATGACGGTAGCGGAGACCCCACTCCTCTGGCATCCAGCACTCTTTGGGTAATCGAATTGAATGGAGACTTAGATCGGGACGAAAGAGAGGAGGTAGCGCAAGGGATCAGATCCTTCCTCCGAGACAGTGGTAGCGAGGGGCTGTATTACGGAGTCATCTCGGATGATCTGATAAGTAGCGACATCAATGACAAAACTCTCGATGAAATGATCTGGTTGTTTGTGATTTCCATCGCAGTGGTGGTTGCTGTTCTGGCATTGGCATTCCGATCTGCAATAATGGTGGCCGCTCCTTTGCTGAGTCTTTCCGCTGCACTAATCTGGACATATGGGACGATCACACTTTTTGGAATGAAATTCTCAATTCTGGAGGTGGCAGTTGCCCCAGTGGTCCTCGGGCTTGGCATAGACTATTCCATTCATCTCCAGCGAGGATATGAGAAGGCCCGTTCGTCATCCAAATCAGCAGCCGAGGCCTGGGTTCAGTCATTTGACTCAATCAGAGTGGCCTTGATGCTGGCTGTCGTGACAACCGTTTTCGCATTCATGTCTAATTCCTTCTCCCCACTCCCCCCCCTTAGGACGTTCGGGGCCACCCTCGCACTGGGAGTTGTTTCGGCATTTATTGCAAGCACAATAACTGTGGGGGCGGTTCATGTCGTAGCAGAGAGGGGAATAGGAAATGGGAAGTCAGCAGCGCTTCAATTCGACAGGCTTGCATCGCTGACTACTGAGTTTCAAAGAAAAAATGCAGTTTGGGTCATGTTGGGTGTTGCGGCTGTGACTACCGCATCGGTCTCGATAGCCGTAATGGAGCTCGATACGAGCTTCGAGCTGACTGATTTCCTATCCGAAGATGAGATGGAGGTCATGGAAGTACGGCAAGATATCTATGAGTCATACGATGCAGCGGCGTGGAAATCTGTCGATATCATCATTGAGCCTTTGGAGGGAGAAGACCATATTTCGGGAGAATCTGACTTACTTAGGGCTCTGGATTTCTTGGATACTAGAATTGCAGGAATACCAGAAGTGGTCAATCCAACAAGTACCTCTTCAGACAGACCATCATATGACGGCCTGTACCCTATACTGAGGGATGCGGTCGATGGTGACAAGTCGTTTGGAGAGACATATCACCTTGCGATATATGACGGTGAGCTAGGCATATCTGACGGTTTTTCGGAGGGAGACTTGGCATCATCGATTTCATCCCTTCTTTCGAACAAGTCTGTTGGAGATCCTTTGAGAGGTGAGACTTGGTCTGAAAGGATATCTGGCCATGTGGCACTGACGGATGATAATTCAGGGATATTATACCTGAAAATGAGTATGGACGTAATCGCAAGGACTAGCGAAGACTCGGCGAGGGTTTCAGAGGTTTTCAAACAACAGGCCTCACTAATTGAGGAGGGGGGAGTGGTCGATTGCAGAGCTTATGCAACAGGTGACGTCGTCATGATTGATGGCATCCTGTCAGGACTTGTTGTCTCACAGGTAGAGTCGACGGGAATTAGCCTACTAGTGTCCATTTTTGTCTTATTCCTTCTCACGAGGAGACTTGGTCAATCCTTGGTAGTCATACTACCTGTGGGACTAGCGGGGGCATGGGTGGTTGGTTCGATGGCAACCTTGGGGCTAAACTGGAATGTTTTGACGATAATGATCACTGCATTAACCATTGGTTTAGGGATAGACTATTCGATACACGTTTGGAGGAGATTTGAGAAAAATAGAGCTTCTGGAATGGGAGTCTGGGATTCCATGAGGGAGATGTATGCCACCACTGGAACTGCCCTTGTGATGTCAGCTGGGACAACAATTTGTGGGTTCCTAGTACTGATGCTATCCCCAATACCAGTGATCAGTGACTTCGGAGTAGTGAGCTCAATTGCTGTGGCCTTCTCACTAATTCTGTCACTGATTGTCCTACCTGTCCTTCTTGCAGCAGAGGTTAGAACATCCAATTGACCTAATTAGGTTCTCCGATCAATTCCATTATTGCGCTCATTTCCAATCCTTGTTCTCTAGCTACAAGGGACAGGGAAAACCAAAGAGTAACTGGCCCCAATGCTCTCCTCTTTCTCTGGGCCCTTCTTACAACCTCCTTCTGAGTTAACCCGGATTCTTTCGAAATCCACGATATCATCGGCTTTATGTTGGTTTCAGCCCAGTCTGGTGGATATTCATGACTGGTGGATAATTGAATTTGTGATTCATCGGATTTGGGTTTAAGGTTGGGTTTGGATACCATCGAGGGTTTGGGGATAAAACTTGGCGGTTCCTTCAATCTCCTAACTATTGGAGACCATCCAAGAGGAGGAGGATTAGGGCTTATTCTAGGATCAGGGGAAAGTAGATCCTTGGATCTAATCAGCCATCCAGTTTGACAGAGTGATTCTATAATTTCGGACGATAACTCCGGACTTAACCAATGCATATCCAAGGCCCAAATTCTCACAAGCTCTTGTTCAGAGAGAGGAATGGCTGGCGAATCGGGGAATGTGACGTGGATGAGTCTCTCAACATCCTCAGCGTCGTTTGCCATGGAACTCGAGATAGTGATTTACAGATATGACTTTGGATACGAACATTGAGTCACTCAGTTGAATAATGACCAGGGGGTGCGGGGGCTGAGTGCCATGGCAAGGGAATATATTGCTAGAGACCCTAGAACGGGTAAGGCCCTCAGAAAATCACGATTGAAAGATGACTCCGATATTAGGGCATTATTACCTAGTAGTGGCCCATGGGAGTCAATACCACGGTCCGAAATACTGAGATTAGCTTCAGGAGAGGTTGGGGCGATAGACCTTCCTAGAAGCGTAGGTGGTGGATTTGCCAATAGAGGTGACGGGATCAAAGCGTTGAGCAGGGTTTTGGAAGATGATGTCAACATCGCTCATGAGATTCTTTTGGAGTGTTTAGATGATGATTCAATCTCGATTAGGACTGTTGCTCTGGAAAGTATGCCATCATTTTCCTTAAGGAAGCACGAGGGCTTAATCATGTGCCTCTCAGACAGGCTGATGGATGAGGCTCATGAAGTACGTAAGGAGGCAATGATTTCACTTAAGAAAATGGCTCCAGTTTTTCCGTCCGGATGTGAACACGTACTCAGGAGGGAGTTGCGACATGAGGACATAGAACATAGAGAAAACGCATTTTCTGCACTTAAATCAACTTCAGAAAGATGGTCTGAAACCGGTTGTTTGCACATTGACGAGCTTATTCGGGAGGATGATGTTGACCTGAGGAGGAGGGGGGCCTCGATACTCAGGGTCTTGACCTCAAAGGCTGGAGCCGAGGGATGGGACCTTATTGGATGGTGCTTAGAAGACGAAGATGCAGATGTGAGGAGGAGGGCGTCAAGGACTCTGGTCTCACTGGCGAGCGTCGAGCCACGTATTGCTGCTATCTTGGTGGAAGTGGCCATGTCAGACGACGACGCAGTTGTCAGAAAATCAGCGATTGGTGCACTGAAGAAGCTAGATATGGAGAGTCCCAGAGTATCAAGAATGGTCGTTGATGGGGCCAGAGACAGGGATTATGAATTGAGGAAGGCCTGTATAGGACTTCTGTCAATAATCCTCAGTGGAACTGAGTTGAGGGAAACTGCGAAAGAATTGTTGCGGCAGGAAACTCGTCCAGATCTACGAAAAAGACTCCTATCCCTGTCAATGGACTTAGAGATGGATGGGACTGAGGATCAAAAGAATAGCTTCTTAGCGCCTCTGGAAAATGTTCAGGATGATGATGAAATAGTCATTGAGAAGGGGATTGTGAAAGAAGAGAGGAAGGGTGAACATCATAAAGACGAGTTGAGTCGGCCGGAAAGCGAGGGAAGCACATGAGTGAGCATGTCGATGAAAAGGCTGAGAGATTTGAGCGTCTTTGGGAGGGGATGACGCCAAAGGGATACAACCGTGCCAAAGCACTCAAATTCAGGCAATATATGAGACAACATGTCCTACAGAAGTTCCACAAGAGGAAGCCAGCTCAATTCACATCAGTTCAAGACAATCATTACAACCACAATTTCTCTAGCAAGGACCAGTTCCTTACCAAGGAGAACTGCAAGAAGTACTGGATGGGAGAGCTCCAGGCCGAGATCAAGGAATCGGAGAACTTCTGATTCTGAGGCGTTTGTATGAATAAATCCATTTCAGGTTTTGACAAATGGGGCTTGGAGGGCTTCATATCGGATGCCATAATTGAGAGAGGATGGAAAGAGCCGACTGAGATTCAAATCGAGTCCATACCCCATGCTAGAAAAGGAAGGGATATCGTTGGTCAGGCTAGAACTGGGTCTGGGAAAACCGCTGCATTTGGGATACCTATCTTAGAGAAATGCTCCCCAACTGGAAGTATCCAGGCAATAGTGCTATGCCCCACTAGAGAGCTTGCAGTACAGGTATCTGATGAATTATCAATCCTTCAGGGGAAGAAAGGACTGAACATACAGACAGTTTACGGAGGCACGGATATAGAAAAACAAGCAAAGAATCTCCGTAACGGTACAGACATAGTAGTCGGTACACCAGGAAGAGTCATAGACATGTCAAAAAGGGGGCATTTGAACCTTGAAACTATTTCTCTTTTCTGCTTAGATGAAGCAGATAGAATGCTTGACATGGGATTCTTTCCAGATGTTCTTTGGATTTTTGAAAAGATGGTAAACAGGGACCAGACTTTGCTGTTCAGTGCTACCTTCCCTCAAGAAGTTCTTGACGCCGCTGAAGAGTTCCTAGATGACCCTGTTCATGTAATGAGCGAAGACCTTGTTGTCGAAGTCCCAGAGATAGACCAATACGCGATTAGAATTGGAAGAGCGAACAAACTCTGGGCTCTTGGAAGGATATTAGGCACTTCAGGGGAAGAATCACAGATTCTCATTTTCTCTAATACCAAGAGGATGGTCGATTTGATCGTAGAAAGATTGGCAAAATTCCGTTTCAGATCCGTCGGATTACATGGGGACATGCCTCAGGGAAAGAGAGAGAAGATTCTCAAGTCCTTTAGAGACGGCTCAGAAAAAATAGTTGTAGCAACAGATGTGGCTGCAAGGGGTTTGGACGTAGACGGAATTACTCATGTGATTAATTACGATTTACCCGATGACACCGAGGTCTATGTCCACAGGATAGGTAGGACAGGGAGAATGGGCAGGAAAGGAGAATCTTGGAGCTTCGCTACGGGAGGTGAGGTTCAGCTCATAGACAAAATTTGTTCAACTTGGGGCCTGACAATTCCTTTCGTTGATGCTCCCTCTCTTCCTAAGGGAACGGACAGGGATTTTGTGCCAAAAAGAGACGACTGGGACGAGGTTTCAGATCCTTTCGGAATGGTGAGAGTTAGAATGAGCATGCCCTCAACCGTTAAAACCCGAAGAGAAATTGTAGACTGGATTATTTCCGAGGCCAGGATACCTGAGATTGCCATTGGAGAGGTAGAACAAGACTCGGAAAGTACTATTGTTGAGATCCATGTTGAGAAGGTTGCATATGTGATTGATGTCATCAAAGGTAGGAAATTTGATGGCGCCTCTCTGAAACCCGAGATTGAGGGCGCTTGAGCGTTGAATTCAAACGGTCTGTCTTCTTGGATGTAGCATGGACCAAGTGAATTCTAAAACCAGGACATTGAATTTGCTGGGATTCTTCTGTCCGATTCCGATAAACGAGACTAGAATCGCATTGTTAGAGTGCACGGACGGAGAGACGATTGAGGTATTGTGTGATGATCATGAAACCCTTAGGGATATTCCGTTACTCTGTGAAAGAATGGGCGTGACCCTTCTATCTGTAGAAGAGGATGCGGGAGAGTATACATTCCTCATCAGTAAGACAAAAACCGCAGAGGTGATGTAGTGTCCTCAAACAATTTCAGAATTGAGGAATTGGAAGAGGTTCCTGCGGATGCCAAACTCCCTACTAATAATGGGGAGTTTAGAATTCGAGTTTTCCATGATTCCATTAGTGGCATGGATCATGTCGCCCTCACGCTGGGAGAGATGAAGGGGCCGGATCCGGTTTTAGTCAGGGTTCACTCTGAATGCCTGACAGGGGATGTTTTTGGTAGTCTCAGATGTGATTGTGGACCCCAGTTGAATTCAGCAATAAGACAGATCCAAGAGGTCGGGTGGGGATGCATAGTTTACCTAAGACAGGAGGGGAGAGGAATCGGTTTACATGCAAAGATACAAGCCTACAACCTGCAAGACAAAGGTGCAGATACTGTAGAGGCTAATTTGCTACTAGGGCATCCAGTCGATGCTAGAGACTACAGTATTGCCTCTGAGATTATTGGGGCAGTTGGAATTCATAATGTCTGCTTGTTAACCAACAATCCCGACAAGGTCAGGCAACTTGTCTCAAATGGAACCAATGTCTCTGAAAGAATGCCGCTGATTGAGGGGGTCGCCGACGAGAACAGGGAGTACCTCTCAATTAAAGTGGACAAAATGGGTCATGACATACCTGAAGAAGAGCTTGGCAACTAAACAAATGGGGCCGTGACCGGGACTTGAACCCGGGCCGGCGGGACCACAACCCACCGTGCTAACCGCTACACTATCACAGCCGTATGTTAACAGTCGGGCGTATTCCTATTTATCAACAGTTAGGCGCATTTTGTTCATATAACCAACGGGTTGAAGCACTATGCTCATTGTGGTGAAGACGTGAACGGGTTTAGAGGGTGTATAACAATCATCTCAATAATACTCATTTCTACTCAAATCGGAGTGATTGTAGGGGGAGACTCAGTTGTATCGGTCGACGACAATGAGGTTCTAGAAGCTGGTTCTTTCGAAGACAGCTCCTTATGGTCAATTTCCTCAACATCTGGATTCAGTCAGAATTCCGCTCAGTACTCAATGGGCATGGTTGCTGATGAAGAGTTATCGTTCACCCATGATAGGCCAGAGAATTTTGACGAGATAATATCGTGGTCCAGTTCAAGCCCTACTTCTTCTAATTACAGCACGGGCAATCCTGACGGATACTACACATGGTCCAGAGGGCCGAACATCACTTTGGAAGGTTTCGAATTCGATGGGATGAGCTCATTGGTTTTAGCCAATATATCACTTGTGATCCACTTTGAGATACCAGACGTACTCTATTCGGATACTGTGAGAATAATTCTCGGAGGCGTAGGTAGTGAAAAGCTCATTAAGACCTATACTAGAACTTTATCTGGAGTATACAAGATGAACAATCCACTAGTAATTCCCCTAGATGATCAGGCACAATGGACTTGGCAACTTGCTGAAGGAGCCTATATCACAATAGACTACGTTTCTCAAGGGGGCGGTAGTGATGACTCAGAAGTTAGGGTGGACGCGGTTGGCATTAAAGCGAGGTATCTCCAGCCATGGTATTCATTTGAAAATGTGAAGGCAACTCATGAACTCAATGGACACGGGATGCCTGTTCTGGACTTTGGACCATATGATGGTGACATCAACGGACTAGTAGCGCAGAGCTGTGGCCTAACTAATGATGGGGAATCCCCAGGTACATGGGAATTCACGGTTACAGCCCCTTACGGTCAAGAATTAGGCAGGATTCATATCTTTGGAGATGGTAATTTCACGATAGAAGCCATGCCAGAGGGACAGGCATCGATGGAAAATTGGGAGACATATGGCAATGGTGATTTATTGGACCAACGTGACGTCACAAATTCGATTAGGTTGACAATTTACGATGGATGCATCAGCCTCGCTAGAGTTGATGTTAATGATCCACAACTGGTGGTTTCTGGGACGATTAGTGGAGATGTTACGGGCCTTTCTCAGGCAGGTAGTTCGATAAAGTTCGCTTTGGGTAGTTTTCTTATAAATAGCGTACCAATCAATCTAGGAGAGTTCGAGTTCTCCTTGCCAATAGGACATGCCTTGCCTACTGAGTCTAGTTCTGCTGAATTTGGAATAGCATCTAGATTCCAGTGGGCATCAGATGGCTCTTCAGAAACTGTAGTCGTACACATAGATAGTGCAAGTATCTCTGGAGGTTACACGATAGAGTGGGACAGAGATCCTGAATGCATATCCATGAATGATATTGACCTTGAGGAGGATGGGGGAAGTGTCTTGATTCCTCTTAGCGTTACATGCACTGATGATATCACTGATCCAAGTAATTTAGTGGTCGAAGCTACCAGCTCCGCGCAAGAAATAGTGTATGTTTATTCTGAGGGTAGCTCACTGGTTATTCAGCCAATGCCCGAATCTTTTGGAGAGTCAACGGTTTCTGTCGTAATAATTGACGAGGGAGGGAATGAGTGGAGGGATTCATTCAAAGTCGACGTTTCAGAAATCGAGGATCCCCCCCGACTCGAGGGATTGCCAATGTCCGTGTATGTTGAAATCGGGGAGTCTGCTGAGCTGGAAATCGAAATAATTGACCCAGACACTGAAAATCTGATGATATCAACCAGTCGTTCATGGGCAGTGTACTCCGAGGGGATTCTGACGATGAGTCCAGTGGAGACGGGAGTGCATTCTGTGGAGATAGTAGTCAGCGACGGCAATAGTCAATATTCCCAGATGATTGATGTTGTGGTGACTTCTAAACCGGATTTAGTTGTTGAAACTATATCTGTATCTAACCCAGATACAGGGGGTTCTGGTTTGAGGGACGGAGAGGTTGGCACAATATTGAGCTATGTTAGAAACGAAGGGATGGGCGATGCGGGTGGCGTTGAAGTAAGATGCTACTTGGATGATGCACTGGTTGGCACCTCGACAATTCCTCTTGTTACTCCAGGAGGATTGGAAGAAGTGCAGTGTGATGCGGTTTTCCAAGGTCCGGGCATACAACTAGTTCGAGTTGAAGTAGATAACTCCGGCTCTATTCTAGAGACTGATGAAGGAAATAATGTGAAGGAGCTAGAGGTCACTGTTGGAACGAATTCCCAATCTCCTTCAGAAGAAGATGAGTCTAACAGAAATGCCATCATTCTTGCGAGTTCCATTGGAGTGATGATGATCTGTCTGGCATTCCTTCGAGTGGGGCCGGGAAGAGTGAAAAAGCCATACAACAGAAGTCGGAAGTAGTATTCTTGACGACCCCTTTGGCCGATAATCACATATTCCCCAGTAATTGTTATAGAGGCCACGAATCGGATTGTGCTTCCCGACTATGGAGGCAGTTGAATGATGAAGCTGATAATCAGGTTAGAAACCGACGAGTGGGTCTATGAAGAGCACGAGATCGTTTAGGACGATTTAGACCAGCTTTGTGGGTATGTTCCGGGAGTCATCAGCACTGACTTTGGTTTGGCGATTTCCCCTGAGCTTATACCAACTAGAGTATCTGTATCCACAATTAATTCCGCGACTGCCACGGCCTCCGCTTTCAGACTCTCTATCAGAATCAGCGATCCTGCCTTGATGCCTGGCGTGGCCTTTACGACACCTGGTCTAGCTAATGATGCGCCATGGGAAACGGCAGCAGCGGCGCCGTCTTTAACTACCAGCTTCGGAAGATGTGAAAGCAATCTCTCAATTGGGCAAATCAGTCTTCTAATCCCTCTATCGTCTCCATGCTCCCTGTAAACATGAAGTGCATCGGTCAATTGTTGCATTGTGCAGGCCATGGAAGCGTCGAATGACCCTGCCTGAGTCCTGTGTAACTCAATCAGTTCGCACCTTGACCCGACCATTAACCCCAAATCCCTAGCGAGGGTACGTATGTACGTCCCTGCTTCGCAGAATACCTCAACTACGATAACTCTGGAAGAATGATCTATGTCCAAAAGGTCGATTCCATTGAAAACACGACTCCTAACCCTCACCTTGACTGCAGATTCCTTGGGAGGGACGTTGTATGACCTTCCGATCATAGATGACAAAACATCTTTCACAGCCTTCTCATCTACTTCCTCGGAGAATCTCATCACGCCGACATACCTCTTATCTCCGGAGAGTACAATATCAGTAAGCCTAGTTGCTCTCCCACATAGAAGGGTAAGGACGCCAGTTGCAAAAGGATCGAGTGTCCCTCCATGCCCTAGCTTCTTTATTCCCAACAGGTTCCTTGCCCACGCGGCTAGTTGATGGCTAGTGGGCCCCCTTGGTTTGTTTACAAGGATAGCTCCGGAACCAAGTAGCTCCTCAATATCTCTTGAATTCGGATGGGTTCCACTTCTGGAATCAGTGGTAACGGACTCCTGTAATGTAATTAGTTCGGTCATTCTTTCTCCCTCAGTTTACCTTTTACAATAGCCAAAACTTCTGACGGAGATAAGTCATCCGCTTCGATAATCACGTTGTAGGGGGACATATCATCAAGATCGATGTCATAGAGTATTTTGTAACGGGCCATATCATCAGAATTTCTCTGTAATGAAGCTGAATGTACTCTCTCAAAATCCCCGCCTTCTCTTGACATTATTCTATTTGCGCGTTCCCTATCGGAGACTTCGACCCAGACTCTCAGACAATCGATTCCGGCAGAATGAGCCCACCAACCGCTAAGTCTACTCTCGACTATGGATGGGCCATCTTCCGAGGAAATGAGATTTTTCAACATATCATCTAGTGAACGGTCAACTTCAAAATTTTCTTTGCACAGTCTGCTGAACTCTTCCACGGTGAGATTCATCCTTCTGGCCTCTTGACGAAAAATATCCCCTCCGTTGACTGAATCCCAGCCCATGTCTTTTGCCAAGAGGTCTACAAGCGTTGAGGTGCCACTACCGGGCTTGCCACTTACAGTTACCTTGAGCAGGGGGTCACCTCCACTCGTTTCTGCAAAGATTGCACCTTAATTTCCCCTGGGATGTCCTAACTATCATATCCGAGTCGCAAGATGGGCAAGTTGTGCCTTCCTTGGGAGGGGCAACTTGGGTATTGCCTCCCTTGGCTCTATCTCTTTTCTCGTTTTTTACCCCTGTCTTCCTAGGTCCAGCCCTTCTTCTCTGGGACTGTCGTGTTCTGGATGCGGATGACTTAGACTTAATTTTTGGATCCTCAAGCATGTACAGAAGTGGCTCTGGAATGGGCTCTGCTGCAAGTACCAAAGGATGCCTCTTGTATCTTATGATTTTGATATGCCTGTCGATGATCCTGCCTAGAGGAGCACTCATGGTAATGTAGGCAGCTATCCAAGCAGGAATAATCCAGAAAATCCTGTCCGTGAAACTCCATGTAGGTGCCCATGGGAGACTCACATATGAAACCCTGAAAGATTCGATGGAAGCCGACATCCAAGAGAAAATAGCGATTATGAACACTATAGTGAACATCATTGGCCTGAACATCTCAGCCTGAGTAGCCATATTTTCAGGACCAAGGGCCATTTGGAGTTCCTGCATTTTGTTTATCCTGCTGGTATCCCTTTCCATCCTTGCCTCTCGTAGCTGTTTTCCAATCTGCTTACCTCTGTGTGCGTTGTGAGCCTGCTTCATGGAGTCAACAAAGAACGATCTGATTATGGTGTTCACAACCATTATACTAGAGCCGACAACGAAAACTGTTGGTACAAAGTATTGGCTGTGAAAGGGGAGGGTTGGCTCGATTAATGAGCCTGCGCTGTAAGAAAGACCGATTCTCAGAGGTGGAAAAAACATCAGAGCGAGCATCACCACCATCATCATCAGCATCGGACCCATCATTGCAGATAGGGCTTGCATCTGAGCATCGGCTGGGTTTGGAGCCTCGGCCATGTACCTCGGCATACCAAGTCAACAATCAACACTTCGGTTGCAAATATCTCATTTTCATGTGATAAATGAATAACCACAGACTAAGCAAGAGGAAGATCCGATAGGTGACTTAGTGCCGCATATTGGGCAATCGGACTGGCCTTCCTCTTCTTGAAGCTCGGGCTCAGGCTCGGGCTCAGGCTCGGGCTCAGGCTCTGGCTCAGGCTCGGGCTCGGGCTCGGGCTCAGGCTCGGGCTCGGGCTCGGGCTCGGGCTCAGGCTCCTCCGGCTCTGGGAGAGAAATGTCTGGTTCGTTACGTTCTGTATCAACATCTACCCACTCCGGAAGGTTTGGCTCTTCATCTACTTCCTCTCCAAACGTCGCTCCGTGATAGTCTTGGGCGTCGGATACCTTATACTCTGATTCGGGATCCCCTTGAATTTCATACTGGACAGTAATTCTTTCCCCTACCTCTATCCTTCCTACTGACCATGTAATGTGAGTTCCTTCTCTTGCAGGCTCTTTGGTATATGATGAGTCTATTTCTCCTGAAATTGACGATTTCACTGATGAGTTATCCAAAGAAAATGTTCCCGGAACTACATCGTGTAGAGCGAGGTCTTCGAGTCCACTATCTGAGTTGTTTTGGAAGATCAGTAGAATCTCATAACGACCTGGTCCCCCTGCTGGGTAAACCTCCTTTCCTGTCGTGAAGCTTCTGCGCTTGTGGACTACCGTGATTTGTGGTGGCCTTTTGACGTTCCGGGTGGCCACGGGGCCAAACCTTTCAGAGCTGAAATCGGCCCTAGCTGGAGCAGCCAATATTCCATTATCTTTGGATGGCTCCTTGGCATTGAGTGGGTACTTAATTACCAATTTCTTTCCAGACTGCAGGCCCAATGGGGCGGATGTGCCAACGGTGATCCTAAGCGCATGACCCTGCCCATCAGGGGACACCATCTTCTCTTCTAATTGGGTCCCGCTNACTACCTCGACTCGGTACTGATCTTCATTTAATTCTGAATTACCAATCTCAATAGATACGGATTCGGGAGAGGGAGGTCCGAAAATTCCCGGTATATCATCGAGTAGCCTCATCACATTGATAGGAGCAGATCCTTTGTTCTCAACAGTAATTGTCGCCTCAATATCAGAGCTGACATATGTCCTGATTCTTGAGCGGTCAAATTTCTTCAGTATTTCAGCATCGAGCACTGTGAGGTGCTGCTCTTTTACTGAAATCTCCCCTCTAGATTCGGAAGATGCCCTTGGTAATATTGAGTAGGATAAGGTTGGGAATGTAAATCTCGGCTGATCTTCAGATTTAACGGTCTTGACCATAGAATCCCAGCTTCCCTCCGGAGGGAGCACGATTCGCAAGTCGGAGGAATCCAAAATCGGCTCATCTCTCCCAGCTAAGATAACCGTGATATCAGATAAAGTGACTACGAATGATGACTTATTTTCAAACACAAACTTACTATGCCAAATTCCTGGCCTATCATCTTCGGTTGGGGTTACGAAGGGTGCTGCCCTACTACGGGCTGAAATGCTTTCAAAATCTACCCTAGAAACAGTATGGTCTGCAGAATACGTAGCAGTTACATTTCCAGCTGCGATTTTTCCTACGCCTTTGGTGGTAACCATGGGAAGCAATTCTAGGGTCTGGCTTTGTCCAACTGATAATCTTCCCACAGACCAAGTAATATCTGATCCCTCAACAGAATATTCCGGGCCTTCTGGAACCTCAAAGTTACTTGGGAATGAACGTGTGACCTCCACACTTGATAGATTAACCGTGGAGACGTTTTCCACAGTTATTGTGATTCCAATTTCCTGAGGATCTTCAGAATGAACCAGAGATAGGCTTGCTTCTTGTCCTCTTTCGGAATTTGTATCTACCCTCTCACTTAGTACCATAATCCGGGGACCACTTGCAGTGTAGGGGATTACCGTTTCCTCTGTAGCTTCCAACTCTCTTACAGTAATCATTTTGGTTCCGATGTCTGTGGATTCAAATTCGTTGAGAGAGACTTCGATATCCCAAGCTCGGTCCTTACGGCTTGAGTTCCTCAAAATTAGCTCGCCCTCTATTGTCTGATTTCTGATTGACCCATCGGGATTTACTGTGCACTGCTCCACTTCACTCAGTGTAGCATGTAGCTTATCTCCGGGGATTGAGTCCACTTCAGTAGCAGGTCGTATACTCGAGGACTGGCTAGGAATAGGCTGTGATTCAATGTCCGAAATTGCATTCAGGCTTTCCTCAATATCGCTGGATTCCTCCCAATCGCCCTCGTCAACTGTGGGAGCATCCAAAACAGAGAGTGAATCCGAGACATCGATTTCGTTATCTTCAAATTCAACGGTGTCAGACTCAACGGATTCACCCCCCAATACTTCCACCTGAGTCAAAACTTGTTCCTCGAAGCCCGGAGGCGGGGGAGGAGGGGGTGCCACTGCCTGGTCCTCGAAGCCCGGAGGCGGGGGAGGAGGAGGGGGTGCCACTGCCTGGTCCTCGAAGCCCGGGAGCGACATTGCAGAATGGTCTGAGGATATTTTTTCTTCATTGGTGTTGATTTCATCCTTCATGGATTCGTCTTCTTCTTCACCAAATCCTGGGGGCGGAGGAGGAGGAGGGATATTGATGCCAGGCGGCGGCGGGGGTTGTTCTGTCATAGTCGGCACCTCCTGTTCTGAACATAGAGGAAACATGGCTCTGTATAACGGTTGCTTGTCGTAATCTTTCAACGGGGCTTCAATCCTTGAAGTCTATTAGGCTGAACGGTATCGTAAGCGCATGGATGGTACATCTCCGCCAGTGCTTTTTGTTGTGGGGACCGCGGGAGCAGGAAAAAGTACACTAGTTACTTCATTTCAGAGGTGGTCAAGATTCCTAGAAGTAGAGACCCTTGCGATTAACCTTGATCCGGGCGCGGAAAGAGTCCACTATGACCCAGAATTTGACGTTAGGGACTTAATCTCCCTTTCCGAAGTAATGGATGAATATGACTTGGGACCCAATGGGGCACAGATATTGGCTGCTGACTTGGTAGCTTCACAGGCCATTGACATTCATGAGGAATTGGATGGACTTTCGGGTGATATCATGGTCATTGATACGCCCGGGCAAGTCGAATTATTCGCATTCAGAGAGGCTTCCAGTCACCTGGTGGAGGTCCTTGGCAGGGGAAGGGCGTGCCTAGCATTCCTCTTCGATCCAATGCTTTCTCAGACTCCAAGTGGTTTCGTATCCCAAATGCTTCTTTCCTCAATTGTCCATTTCAGGTTAGGACTACCTACTGCAAATTTCCTGTCCAAGTCAGACTTATTGGAACCTGAGACTTTGGATAAAATTGTAGAGTGGGGGGATAATCTTGGTGCTTTAGAGGCGGCACTTTATGAGGAGTCTTCAAATCAATCCATGTCTCACGGATCGGGCAGTCAAAGAGCAGAGTTCGCAATTGGGCAACTAAGAATGATGCAGCATGCTTCAATCCAACCCGGCCTAATTCCTTTATCAAGTGAAAATGAAGACGGTCTAGCTGATGTCCTTACATTCGTACAGAGTGTCTACGGTGGCATGGCCGACACTCGTGATGGTTTTGCTGGAGATATCGAACATGAAAGAAACTGAAGCCAAAAGGGACCTTCTGTCTATAGACGACTTTGATGATGAGCTTTCACAGTTGATAGACTGGGGAATCCGAATGAAGAATGATGATGGGTTCGCAGACGCCTTCAAGCCACTGGATGGGATGTCCATTGGCTCAATTTACGAGAAGCCGTCCACAAGAACGAGGGTTTCGTTTGAGGTTGGCGTCAGTAAACTCGGAGGTCAGCCGCTCACACTACTCGCAAACGATATCCAATTAGGAAAAAGTGAGTCCATAGCAGACACTGCAGCTGTACTCTCCCGATTCATGGACGGTATCACATACCGATGCTTTGGCCACTCGGACGTTCAGGAGCTGGCTGAGCATGCAACCGTCCCAGTGATTAATGCGTTATCTGATAAACACCATCCATGCCAGGCCGCCGCAGATCTGATGACAATCAAAGAGAAGGAAGATTCTGTGAATGGGCATGTATCATGGGTCGGTGACGGAAACAATGTATTACACGACCTGATGTTGGCGTGCGCCTCACTTGGGATTGACATCAAGTATGCGACGCCGGTTGGGTTTGAGCCGGATCCGGGTGTTGTCTCCAGAGCGGCTAGTATTGCTAGTGACAGAGGTTCTAGCATCATATCCACCAATGACCCAATTGAGGCAGTTAGTGATGCGGGAGTTATCTACACAGACGTGTTTGTGTCAATGGGAGAGGAGGGTATGAAAGGAAAGCTAGAGGCCTTTGAAGGATTCCAGGTGAATGAAAACTTGGTCTCCCATGCTGATTCTGAGTACCTATTCATGCACTGCTTACCAGCTCACAGAGGGGAGGAAGTAACCGATGGCGTAATTGACTCCAAGAACAGTGTTGTGTTTGATCAGGCCGAAAATAGAATGTGGGCTCAGATGTCCCTACTTACCAGGATGTGCAACGAGGCGGCGTGGCATACCTACAATGAGCTATACTAGAGTAATGAGCTGATTAGTATAGCACTCAGCCCTAGAAGCATTGATTTCTTCAGCATACCAGATGCCGAGTTATCCTCTCCTGTGATGATCTTTCCTTTCACCATCATGAGAGTCATAACCGCTGGTATCACAAGTACGACATGTAATGGGGGGAATATCCCAATGGCGAATGGAATCAACATCGAGGCTAGGGCCAATAAGGATGCAACCCAAGCAACAGTTCTCGCATTATCCGCGCCTATCCTCATAGCCAGTGTGTTCCTACCGACGTCACCTTCCATATCCTCCACATCTTTGATTATCTCTCTGGATATGCTGTAGAAAATTCCAATAGTGAATAATGACCAAACTTTCGTGTTGAATGGTTGGAGAGCGGCAGATGACCCGAAGACTACAACTAACCCTATCGACAGGCTGATAGCGATATTTCCCGGTAACCCTTTCTCTTTGAGTCTAAATCCAAATGGGAATTCGTAATTAATCAGGAGAATCAATGCCGTGGCCCAGATGAAAATAGAGGGGAGCCAATCAGATATTTTGAGCCCCGCCTCCAATTCTGCGATGGAAATTAAGTAATAACTGATGACCAAGCTAAATATGGACAACAGCATCGTTACCAAAGAGGCAATTTTCGCATTTTTAATCGAGATTCGTCCCCCGGGAAGTGGCCTGTCAGGACGGTTAACCAAATCAATTTCGAAATCATAGATATCATTTATCGCATTCCATGAGCACATGAAGAACAATACCGAAGCGGAATGTAGAATTGTAGTTTGAGCGAAAACGCCTCCAGGAATACCGCCGACCGCAACTATTGATCCTAAAACAACCCCAAAGACACCAATAAAATTGTTCCCTAACCTGAATAGCATGGACCAATCTGATACGTAACTACCAGGCCTCACGGACCTTTGAAGTCGCGATATGACTTGAGGTTGCCTATGTCATATGGGCGCATGCGCTTCCANNGATCTTAGTCCCCAAACACAGACGGTGTACGTACTTCCCCTGAATTGTCCCCTTACGTGGCCTATTTTNTCAAATCTAGTNTCTTTNGCTAGGATATTTCCAACTTGGTTCATNGTAGCCCCCCATCTAAATCTCTCNTTCANATGGTCAAANATCTCCACGGTGTTAGCTGACCCCGTTTGTTCTAGAAAGGACCTTACTTCCTCTCTCAGCCTATTTGTCTTGGACATTATATCGACGCTCCAATACCATCAGAGTGTGCCATAACCCTGGCTCTGAGTCCCTTCCATGAGGATGGGCTGACCTCTACTGGGGTGGCGAGTCTTGGCAATGGCTTCCAAGCTCCCAAAGACGCCATCCTGCCGTGTCCGCATACGAGTGTCTCATTGCTCGGCCTGAGTTCCATGTTCGTCTTTCTTAGAGAGCCAAGTGGTACAATTCTGTAAGGATCTGCCCTCTTTCGGTAAGTTACTTCCTGATTTCNCTCTTTTGCTCTGTTCATGNCTTATTTGCATAATTCAGTTGGCATATTAAGGGAGGCAACNGAGTTAACCTGAAAGTGAAAGTGAAAGTANGTTTGATTTGTCCACTGTTTTCAAATATGAAAGGTGGGTNGCAACGTTACCGCTCGTGTGGTGTAGTTCGGTCCATCATGTCGCCCTCTCGAGGCGACGACCCGGGTTCAAATCCCGGCACGAGCACCAAACATGTGATTGGAATTAATCCGTACCTTTCACCTATAATTGAAGTTGATAAGGAGGAACTTCTAATAATCCCCGGCGACAAGCAAGCGCATGAGAGCCAAGTCACTAGTTATCGTGTTGATATTCCTCGGTTCAATACTGTCTGGTTGCACGGGAAGTGACACAGAAAAGGATGAAAGAATTGAGGCACTTGAATTAGAGTTGGCCGATTCTATTTCGGATAATAATGACGACCAAGCAAAAATAGTAACATTGGAGAGTGCTCTTGATGATGCGATTGATAACATAGCCTCTCTGGAAGAGTCCCTCAATAGTTTGACAATCAGCTTATCAGAAGCTGAGTCTCAGAGAGCTGAGTTAATTTTACAACGTGAGGAAATCGGAATCCAACTGAACGAATCTGAGGATAATCGATCTTCTTTAATGTCGGAAATTTCTATTCTTGATCAGAATATACAGGATTTAGATGGTCAAATAGAGGCTATAAATTTGGAGCTTCAACAGAATCAGAATCATATTACACAACTTGAGGACACCGTCATGACCCTGCAGAATACCATGGACAGTCTTATTTATTCCATAACATATAGTTCTGAGAATTGCCCTATGGATAACCCAGGCTCAAAAATGAATATCGGCTATGACAATGGAGAAGGTCTTGGAGTATCTGGAGATGGCATTATTACTTTCGATGAAATTCAACATGTCGTGGGTGAGTGTCCGGGTAATTTCGGAAGGGTGTACAATGAAACCACCGAGGAGCACGATTGGGGCCCACAAAGAACGGTAATAATGGGGGGAATCCTCTACTTTCTGGCTGATGATGGGGTACATGACTGGGAGCTTTGGAGGAGTGATGGGACTGTTTCTGGGACACACATCGTGAAAGATATCAGAGGAGAAGATTGTATTATGTCCACAGACCCTGATACAGGAGAACAATATGAGGATTGTACCAACTGGGGCTCCACTCTCGATATATCCTGGGATAACATATTCAATGACGTTGAATTAGTCGCTGGCAATAATAAATTATTCTTCACGGCTTCTATGCACATGTATGCAGAAAATAATGGCGGTTTCCCAACTCTATGGGTCAGCGACGGTACAGAAGAGGGGACAAATGTTGTATACGATTTCTGGGGGGATTGGGATTACAATTGTAATGGTTGTGAATTTGATACTGCTGGCATTACTNAGTTAGTAGTAATCCCCGGTGAGGGCGGTGCAACAGATAGGGTCGTTTTTAGTTCAATTCAAGCAATAGTGGGTATTGGTGAAGAAGGGTATCCAAAAGGGGAAGAGCTTTGGATAAGCGACGGAACCACAACAGGAACTCGGATGATTGCCAATATCGAGCCTGAGACAAGCTCTTGGGTGGATGGGAACGGAATAACACAGTGCTGTGCTGACTGGGACGGCTCCGTACCAAGAGATATGGTTTACAAGGGAAATCAAGTATGGTTTACAGCTCAGACAGAGGGTTATGGAAGAGAATTTTACAGATTCGGGTTAGAGCTGGGAGGAGGTTTGTTCTTGATTAAGGACATTAATCCCGGTGTCGAGGGTAGCTCTCCAATGTACATCACTCCAGGATCAGGGGGGGTCTATCTCTCGGCCAATGATGGAGTTAATGGTCAGGAGCTACACTACAGCCAGGGGGACGCATTTACGACTAACATGGTGAAAGACATTTATCCTGGATTGAATAATTCCAGTAATCCTATGTGGTTGACAAAATTGGGAACTGAGATGATATTCAGTGCTGATGATGGTGAAAATGGGAGAGAGCTTTGGATAACCGACAACACCGAAGAAGGTACTAGGATGATCAAAGACATAAACCCGGGCAATAACTCCAGTAATCCAACCGGACCTATGAAGGAGATGGGTGGTTATATCTACTTCTCCGCAAATGACGGGACACATGGATGGGAACTGTGGAGGACTGATGGAACTGAGGCTGGGACCACCTTGGTCAGAGACATCCATGAGGGAGAGAACGGTAGCCTGTCATGGGGATCCACCGCCCATTGGCATGGAGAATACACTCTCGTTCACAACAATCATTTTTATTTCTCTGCAGATGATGGAGAAAGTGGTCAGGAGCTTTGGAGAACGGATGGGACCGAATCTGGGACTGAACTAATTGTTGATGTGAATGTTGGGGAGGGTGGCAGCTGGCCATGGTGGTTCACCACAATGGGAGATAAGATTTACTTTACCTCCTGGGACGGCGACCAAAGGCAGCTATGGTTCTACTGGGATAATCCCGGTCCAGTTATATCCTAATATCAGTGGGAATTGTCATAAGTTCACCTTCGTTGGAGTAGTAAGGTTCCGATGCGAGTTGAGCAGGATGTTAAGCTTACTTTTGATGATGTGTTGATTAGACCTAAGCGCAGTACATTGATTTCAAGATCGGATGTAACTTTGGTAAGGAATTTCAAGTTTCGGCATTCAGATGCGACTTGGGAAGGAGTCCCCGTAGTCGCCGCGAATATGGATACTACAGGCGTATTCGGTGTCGCTAAGGTCCTACAGAATCATAAAATGCTGACTTGTCTTCAGAAATTCTACTCAACTAGGCAATGCTCTGAAGGTTGGAAAAACGGCGTGGATCCAAAATTTGTGGCCATTACATGCGGTTCGACTGAAGATAGTCTGGAGCTTCT